>ERZ825137.1033-NODE-1033-length-37602-cov-5.563747_pt1 | contig 37602 bp, 30 predicted proteins | sample MGYA00519873_ERZ825137 | MGnify/ENA primary metagenome ERZ825137 (study PRJEB31778, sample SAMEA3449190) | human gut metagenome | biome: human gut; feature: human-associated habitat; material: faeces | place: United Kingdom | collected 2010/2012 ...
GAAAAATGGCTACTTACTCATGTTTTTGGCGGGGCAAGAGGTCAAAAATCCTCTTACAAGCAAGCTTGCATCGGCTTTCTGACCTTTTGACCATGGTATCAAATCATTATATTATTACAAAAACATGACTATTTCTTGTTATAACTTAAAAAAGTTAATATTTTCCGTTATTGGTAATGATTCACGTAATGCTTTGTCAGATACAATACCTATATAAGATAAAAAAGTCTAAATAATTAGGAAGGGCAGATGAAAACTGACATGAATAAAAAGCAAAAAAATACAAGAACTTTTTTAATAAAAATCATGGATCAGCAGAACGGTACCTGGCAGGGCAGCGTTACTTGGGTGGAAGAGCAGCGAGAGCAGCATTTCCGCAGTGCCCTTGAATTATTGAAGCTGATAGACGGAGCACTTGATAACAATTATGAAGTCAGAATTGAGGAATAGAAGGAGGACGCCATGAAAAGTAATACAAAGAAACGTTTAATAGCATTCATGCTTTGCATGGTACTTGTGCTTAGCAGTGCGATATCAGCATTTGCTGATGAAGGAACCGTTCATCGTGTTCCAACAGATACAGTGGAGTTATCCAGTGAAATCATGAAAGATGGTGTCTCACAGGGTACTTTATTTGCTACCATACCGGGAGAAGCATTCCAGTCAACGGAAGAAAATGCAACTCTTCAAATGAATCTACAATCGGAAACAGAAGAGTCGACTGTAATCGAAAATATTCAGAATGAACTGGAAGCTCGTGGAATCACTGAATATACGATTCATCAGACGATAATGGGAGATGTATCATTTTCTGTCAGTCCTGAAGCAAATGCACAGATTCCTGAAAAACCGATTCATTTCCGTTTTGAAAACACAGCATTAGATACAACCCATGCAATGGGATTTGTATATGATTCTTCTAATAATACAACTACATTATATGAACTGAATGAAAATACACTTCAGTTTGAAGAAGATGTAGAGATGAAAACAGAGTCAATCGTAGTTGGATGTTTTGATGTAATTGAAAAGGCAACTAACAAAACTACAGAAGATGTTACTGAACCAGAAAATCCAAAAGCAGAAAAAAATGAATCTACCCCACAGGAAAACAATAATGTTCAGGTTGCTGATACACAAAGAACAGTAAGTATTACAGAAAACTATGGAAAACTGACAGCTAATTACAGTGATACAACGGCAGATGTTGGATATGTTTGGTACAGAAGTATTAATAGAGCAACAGCGGAAAGACAGATTCCAACACAGTATTCCAGTACAACAGGAACAAATCTTGGAAAAGATATCAGTTCAGATGGTAAAGAACTTTACATAGCATTGAATGGTGGTGCACTCGGATATAATGGAAATAATTCAGTAACTTATACAGTAGAAGCTTATAGTAAAAGCGATCTGAACGAGTATGGATTACCAAACGATGATGCGACAGTTCTTGCAACAAGTTCAGTATATAATGTGACCGGATACTATGAAGTACAGAATGGAAGTTTTGAGACACCAATTGTTACGGATTATCATCAGAATACAAATAACTGGCAGTTCTCAAATGAAAATTATAAAAGATTAGACGGTGTTTGGCAGACAACAGGTACACATGAGGCAGATACCAGATGGTCTGATAAGGAAGGTGCGGATATCGAAATTGTTACTACGACATCAAGAACATCATTAAAACGTTATGATGACAGAGATCAGAGATATAATTGGCATGGAGAGGAGATAGCAGCAGAGGGAAATCAGTTTGCAGAACTTAACTGTGCAACCGCCGGAGCATTATATCAGGATGTCCTTACGACACCTGGAGAAGTTTTAAATTATCAGGTGGCACATAGAGCACGAGGATCAAACGGAAATGATAGCTCTGAGGTAGAATATGATACAATGTATGTTGTTGCAATGTCCAGTGAACAGGCTCAAAATATTACGACTCAGGCTCAGGTGTTAGACGTTGTCAATAATAAGGAAAAGTATCCAGGAGCAATGGTTGCTACCTATAGAGACGGAGATCGTTCTTGGACAACTCATCAGGGAACTTATACTGTAGCAAGTAATCAGTATTCTACACGTTTCTTCTTCGTTGCAGGTAGTACAGCATCCAATATTGATACAGTCGGAAACTTTATTGATAATGTAAAATTTACACGAGACAGATTGACACCTGTAGCAGGTACAGCAAATGTTACTGTAACCAAAACCATTACCGGTTTGAGTGCTGCAGAGGCAGAGACATTGGCTAAGAAGCTTTCATTTAAAGTAGGCAATGTAAGCACCTTATCATATAATGATATGACCTGGACATATGAAAATGGTGTTTACAGAGGAAGTACGATTGTAAATATTCCACAGGATAAATGTGGTGACATCAATATCGAAGAAACAGGTACATTAGATGTATCGGGATATACTAGAAATACATCTATATTCGTAGACAGTACGGTAGCCGGAAGCGGAATTACTTCTACAAATATGAACATTGCAGTTGGAAATTCCAGGAGTGTAGAATTTAAAAATAACTATTCTCAGAATGGCGGTTCTGGTGAACCTGTTGAAAGCAAGATGTTTCATGAAAAGTACATCAAACGTAATACCGATGGTACATATGATATTACACTGAATGCTTCCGGAACAATTGGTTCCGATGTAAAGAAAGCTTTTGTTGATATTGTATTAGTGGTTGATACTTCTGGTAGTATGGAAGGAAGTAATTTAACAAATACAAAGAAGGCAATTAACGCCTTAGTAGATGTTTTTGATGCAAAAAAGGAAACAGTAGATACAAAATACAAATTAGTCACCTTTAGTTCATCAGCTAAAACAAAAACAGATGATTGGGTTAATGGAACTAGCCTGAAGAAAGCAGTAAAAAATTTGTCCGCAGATGGCGGAACAAATTATGACCAGGGATTATCCCAAGCTGCCACCGCAATAAATAGCAGTAATAGAGAAAATGCAAAGAAAATTGTCATTTTCCTGACAGATGGAAAACCGACTTACTATGGAACAAACAAATCTGGATATGGAGATCAGACAAGCAAAAAAACGCTTGAGGCAGCAGTAACATCTGCTGGTAAGATTAGCTGCGAGAGGTTTTATGCAGTTGGAATTGGACTTCCAAGCTCTGTTAATGTTTATACACATGATAATATTAAAGAATGGGATCATGATTATCGTGATAATAAATATCCATGGAACTGGCATCAAGGAACTTGTCCAGATGGTGGAACTTATTCTAATGGATACGATATTTCTGAACAAATCAGTGGATTAAGTATTTTAGAGAGACTATCTGGAGCAGTTACAGCAAGTACCAAAAGAGCGATTAATTATTCAGATCCTTCCGATCCTACAGGAGAATTTACAAGTATTGCAGGTGACATCTTAACGTTGGCATGCTCAAATGTTACAATTACTGATACATTAAGCCAGTATGTTGATACAACAGCTAATACAAAAATCAAAGTAAATATCGCACGGAAAACCGCAAATGGTTACACAAATGTGTCAGGCAAGGGACGTGAATTTACATTAACAGATGGTTCTTTAGCTGCCAGTGATGTTTACGAAGGTACTACTAAAATTGCAACGGTAAGTTATGATAAAGATAGTAAAACTGCAACACTAAAATTTGAAAATGATTATACTTTCAAAAAAGATTACTATTATTATCTGTCCATTACAAATGTTGTGCCAAACCAGACTGCATTTGATGAATATCAAAAGAGAGCTTATCCTAATAAAGGTGATAAATACACAGATGCATCTTCAGATGGTTATTCTGCAGTTGAAACTGGAACATCATCAGAAAAGGCAGGTTTCTATTCAAACAGCGCAGCAACAATTTCTTATAAGTGGAAAGACAGCAATGTTACAGAAAATTATAGAAAACCAGTTGTTCAAGTTGAACAGATTAAGGTTGAAAAAACTTGGGTAGGAATCACTGATCCAAAGAATACCGTTTTAGTACAGTTAGTTGATAAAAATGGAAATCCAGTTTCCGGACGCATTCTTGAATTGTTACATGGAAATAATTACAGCGGTTCTTTCACTGTAGAAGAAGCTGATAACTATGGCGGTGTTCGTGAGCTGAAGCTGGATGACAATGGAACAATTAATTATAATGGTCATAAATACAGTATGATAGCATCAGATGGAACAACAACTATCAGAGGAACGACATACACAGTAACTTATAGTGGATCCGGTAATCAGTATACTATTACAAATACCAAGAGTGCTCAGAAAATTAAAATTCTGAAAACAAGACATGCAGAAGGTACACCGGATATTTATCTGGAAGGTGCAGAATTTACTCTGGTAGACAGTAATGAAAATGTAGTAAAGATTGGCACAAATACAAATGGAACTTACATTTCAGATGAAAATGGTCTGGTCTTGGAAGGTGATATTGCTTATGGTACTTATACACTGACTGAGGCGAAAGCACCATCAGGTTATACCAAGCTGGCAAATCCTATCACTGTAACAGTAAATGATAAAGGTATTACCGTTTCAGATAATACAAATGTAAAAGTTGAAACAACAAATAATACATACGTCATTACAGTGGCAAATGATTTGCTTTATGAACTGCCTCACACCGGAGGCACCGGAATTTACTTGTATATGATTGGCGGTATCTTACTTATGTTCGCAGCCGCATGGATCTTATATAAAAACAAATGCAAGGAGGTGCTGAAAAAATAATTGTAAGGATTAATTTTTCAGTGGCTTCTTGCCACACAAAAACGTTATTATCCCATATGAGGGGACAATAAAAAATGGTCAAAGCCCTTAAAAGAAAAGGAGACAAAAATATGAAGAAGATGAGAAAAATCTTTGCAGTGTTATTAACACTGGCTATGGTACTCGGAATGAGTATGACATCGTTTGCAGCTGGCGAATCAGATCAAGAAGCACCTGCTACACCAGCAACAAAAGGATCTATTACCGTACAGGGATTAGTGCCGAATGAAAAAACAAATTTAAGCATTTATAAAGTTGTAGAATGGGATGCTGCTAAAAGCGAGTGGAAACGTGCAACCGGTATAACAGCTGCTGAAGTAAGTGATCTTAAGACAAAACCGATAACTATTGATTGGGCTAAGATTGCAGAAAAACGTGACTCACTTACACCAATAGATACAAAGACAAATGTTGATACTACAAGTGTAACATTCGAAAATCTTGAGATTGGCGCATATTATGTTTATGCACAGTCTAGTAAAACAACATACAATCCAATGGGCGAAGCTGTTTACGAGTACGGCAGTGATGGATTAATGAAACCAGCAGATAAAACAATCGATGCTAAAGGTTCTACATATACACTTACAAAAGCTTTCAAAGGCGAAAACGGAACAACTACATACCAGGTAGTAGAACGTGGAGAGGTAGTTCCATTTACTATTACAGCTGTATTCCCAAGTTATGATAAAGATGCAAGAGAAAGAGCATTCCAGATTACTGACGAACCTACAGGTATGAAAGTGACTGAAGTTACTGTAAAAGTTGGAGGAACACCACTTGAGGCAGGAGAAAATACTTATTCATTAGTAAGTGTTAATGCTGATGGAACTGATGGCGCTCCTATAACAGCCTTACCGGCAGCAGCGGGACAGAAGGTAAGAGTAAGATTTGCTTCTTCCTATATTGGAACAGCGAATGCTCATGCTGGTCAGACTGTAACAGTAGAAGTAAAAGCACAGATTACAGATGCAGCTACTTTTGTAAACAAAGCTTCAAGTGATAAAGGAAATAATGTACCAGAAGTAAAAGGTAAATTAGGTTCTATCACAATCAACAAATATGATGAAAATTATGACCCAGCTAAGACTGATAATAAACTTTTAGCAGATGCAGAATTCAGTATTGCACCAATTGGCGAAAACAACACCGTAGGTAAGAAGCTTCATTTTGTATTAGTAAAAGACGGCGAATACAAATTAGCCACAGCTGATGATACTGAAAACAAAGTAACAAATGTAGTGGCAACAAACGGTACAGTTAAAGTAACAGGTCTTAATGATGGAACATATAAAATTGTCGAGGAAAAAGCTCCTGCAGGATATTCTGTAGTAGAAGTAAAAGAGAACGCAATAATTACAAATGGAGATAATCCAAATGCTACCGTAAATGTTTCAGATACAAAATTACATTCCCTTCCACATACAGGTGGTATCGGTACAACAATCTTCACTATCGCTGGATGCGTTATCATGATCGCAGCAGCTGGCTTATTCTTCGCAAGCCGCAAAAAAACAAACAAATAATCTTTGATGATTATTTATAACCAGATATGGAATCCGGGGCAAATGCCCCGGATTCATAAAAAATAATACAACAGCAAGGAGAGTTCGGATGAAAAGCAAAACAAGCAAATTAATGATTGGAATCATATTTTTAGCCGGGTTGTCCTTACTGCTGTATCCATTCGTTGCAAACCAGTGGAATAACTACAGGCAGAAGCAACTGATCAGCAGTTATGAACAGACTGTATCCGAAAAGGATGCAGCACATGAGATTGATTATGACGCAGAACTGCAGAAAGCAGAAGCTTACAACGAAGCATTACTTCCAAGTATCCTTCCTGACTCATTTGCAGTAGCCGCAGCCAGTGACAAAGAAGACCAGTCCTACATGGATGCTCTGAATATTGCCGGTGACGAGATGATGGGAATCGTGGAAATCCCGAAGATTGACATCAAGCTTCCGATCTACCACACTACCGATGAAGATGTTCTCAAACAGGCAGCCGGACATCTGGAAGGAAGCTCTCTTCCAATCGGCGGTAAAAGTACACACGCCGTTATCTCCGCACACCGTGGACTTCCGAGTGCGTCTCTTTTTACCGATCTGGATCAGCTGGAAGAAGGCGATCATTTTCTGATCCATGTATTAAACGAAACATTATGTTATGAAGTCGACAAGATTTCCGTAGTAAAACCGGAAGAAACTTCCTCTCTTGCAGTAGAAGAAGGAAAAGATCTTGTAACACTTCTTACCTGTACTCCATACGGAGTCAATACTGAGCGGCTTCTGGTCCGTGGTCACAGAGTACCTTATGTGGAACAGGAAGTTGCCGATGAGAAGACACCGCTCAGCGGAATCAGTCTTCATACAAATTATCTTTTATGGGTAATTGTTGGTCTTGCAGTTACCACAATCTTCATCCTTGTGTTATACTTAAAGGAGAAGAAGCTTCAAAAGAAGAAAAATGAGACCTCTTAAAAAGAGAACAAGAACTAGAAAGGGAATATGCCTATGAAAAGAAAAATCTCAACCTTCCTTTTCGGTCTGTTATTCTTAATAGGATTTGGGATTCTGATCTACCCGACGGTATCCAACCAGTGGAATACCTACAGACAGAACCAGCTGATCAGCAGCTATGACAATACAATACAGGACATGGAATCAGAGGACTTCACATCCGAGTGGGAGAAAGCAAAAGCTTTCAATGATACCATTCAGCAGAACAATCTCTACGGAGATGTATTTGGTGAAGATGAAAATGACATCAAAGACACCGAATACTGGAAGATCCTGAACGTCGCAGATGACGGAATAATGGGATACCTTTCCATTCCGAAGATCAACATCAAGCTTGCCATTTACCATGGTACCGGTGACAAGGATCTGCAGACCGGTGTCGGACATCTGAACGGCACAAAGCTTCCGATCGGAGGGGAGAGTACCCACAGTGTTCTCGCAGCACACCGTGGACTTCCAAGCGCAAAGCTTTTTACCGATATCGATCAGCTCGAAGTTGGCGATAAATTTTACATCCATGTACTGGACGAAGTCCTTGCCTACAAGGTAGACCAGATTCTTCCGATGGTAGACAAAGACGATCATGAAACACTGGAGAAAGCACTCCAGATTGAAGAAGGAAAAGATCAGATAACTTTATTTACCTGTACACCATATGGAGTCAACTCCCATCGTCTTCTCGTAAGAGGAACCAGAGTTCCATATAACGGCGAAGAAGATGCTACCGAATCAGTTACAGATTCTATGGTAAAAGCCATTCAGAATTATTATATGCTTTATTTAATTTTAGGACTTTCAATCACGATTCTTGTGATCATTCTCTTGCGATTCCTTTCCAAGAGAAACGCTCACAAAGAATAACCAAGATTTCTTAAGGAGGACATGAGGCGATGATGAATAAACGATTAAAACAGGGAACAACGTTTTTGTTAGCTCTCGCTCTTGCATTTCCGCTTCTCACTCTGCCTGGTGCCAGAGCTGCGAATGCGATCGATACGGACCGGAAGTGTTCGGTTGCATTCAGTGTAAGTGGGGAAGGCAACGAACTGACAACTACCGACATTCAAGTGAATCTTTATAAGGTGGCAGATGTAGACGTATCCGGTAACTATACCGCAACCAAAGATTTCACCGGACTGGATGTATCTTCGGTAAGGGCTGATAATAACGATGCAGCAAGCAAATGGGCTGAGCGTGCAAAGAAAGCAAAAGAAAAGCTGAGTGATTCCGTAAAACCGGTCGATACAGTTACCTTAACAGGTGGTATCGGAGCTAAAGATGGTCTTGATACAGGACTTTACCTTGTAGATACACCGGAAGTAGTTACCACGAATTATACCTATACCTTTACCCCTTACCTGGTATCACTTCCGACCAACAATTATTACAGCAATGGTAACGATACCTGGATCTACGATCTGACCAAAGAATACAACAGTGCAGTTGGTCTGAAACCGGAAGAACATGCAAGATATGGTGATCTGAAGATCAATAAAACACTTGCACATCATAATGCAACAACCGGTAAGAAAGCAACCTTCGTATTCAAGATTGAGATTACACCTCTTAAGGGTAAAACAGAAACCCGCATCGAATCACTTGACTTTGAGGCCGCAGGTGACTCTTCCGTAACAATTACAAAGATTCCTGCAGGAGCTACAGTAACTGTTAAAGAAGAGTACAGCGGTGCAAGCTACAAGCTTACCTCAGCAAATGATCAAAATGCAACGATTGTAGCAACTGATAGAGGTGCAAAAGTCGATCCGGCATCCGTTTCATTTACAAATGATATCGATGACAATATGAATGGCGGCTACGGTGTAAAAAATAATTTCAAGCTGGACGAAAATGGTCAGTATCAGTACACCGAACCGGCAGAAAAGAACTAGGAAGGGGGAGTCGGAATGAGAAAGTTACATAAAAAACCACTTATCATGGCAACGGCAGCACTTGCTCTTACCGGAACCCTGGCAGTTGGAAGTGCAATGGCATACTTCACAACTTATACAACAGCCGGTGGCGGTGTGACGATGAATATGGGATTTACCGAAACCATCCCTAACGAAACAGTCGATAAAGATGGCAAGCACGTCACCATTACAAATACCGGTGATTATGATTGCTTCGTAAGAGTAAAAGCATTTGCCCCAATGGAACTTACCTATACTGCTCCGAATGGCGGATGGAAAGCCGAAAATGATGGTTATTGGCACTATGAAGGCGTTCTTCCGGCAGGCGAAACCACACCGGAACTCAATATCTCTTACACATTCCCGTCAGGAGATGACAAACCGGAAGAATTTAACATCGTAGTCATCCAGGAATGCACACCGGTTCTTTACGATAAAGATGGAAACCCATACGCAGACTGGAATCATGTAATTACAACAGAAGACAGTAAAACCACAGAATAGGAGGGAACGAAGATGAAAAAGAAATCATTTCCAAAAAAATCGGCCCTGCTTCTGACAGCATCAGCGCTCCTGTTGATTGGCAGTACTGTCGGCAGTACACGTGCCGCACTCACCTACTACAGTGAGAATTATTCCGCACAGATCGAGATGCAGAATATCGGTGTATCTCTTTTAGAGAATGGCGATGTCGTCAGCAGCCAGGATTTTACATCTAAGAACCAGAAAGAAGTAAAAGACGGGGAACTCCTGACAGGCCTTCTCGGAAAAGATGAAAAATTCGCACCTGGAAAGAAATACAAAGAAGAGCTTAGTGTTCAGAACAGCGGTAACATCGACACCTTCGTGCGTGTGATCCTTACCAAGAGCTGGCAGGACAAAGAGGGCAAGAAGAACACCACTCTTTCACCAGATCTGATCGAACTGAATTTCCTTACCGCTAACGGCTGGGTAGTTGCAGATCAGCAGACCACAGACGAAAGAACCGTTCTTTATTACACAAAGGCAGTAAAAGCCGGAGATACCACACCGGCATTATCTGACACACTCCGCATTGATCCGAAGATTGCAACAGAGGTAGAGAAAACAGTAAAGGACAAAACCATCACTTATACTTACAAGTACAATGGTTACACCTTCCACATTGACGCAGAGGTGGATGCAGTTCAGACACACAACGCAAAGGACGCAATCAAGAGTGCCTGGGGCGTGGACGTGAATGTATCAGACGACGAAACAACAATGAGCTTACAGTAGGGAGGTACAGAGTATGAAAAAGAAAATTTTGTGCCTCGCCATGATAGTGATAATGGCAGCAGGGGTACACACAACTGCATTTGCAAAGGATTATCAGGGAGCCGACGGATGGCAGGTTCATTTCACCGGCGACAAGATGGAAAGCAATTTTGAAAACAAGACTGTTTCCGATGAGCTGGCAACGATCCAGCCGGGTGACAGCATCGAATTGAAGGTTCAGCTGAAAAACTCCGATAAAGGCGAGACCGATTGGTACATGACCAATGAGATCATCCAGACACTGGAGGAAGCACAGGAATCCGCTGAAGGCGGTGCTTACGAATACAAGCTGACTTATGTTGGAAGTGACAATACCGAAAAGGTACTCTATAACAGTGATACCGTCGGAGGTGAAGGTTCTTCTAAGACCGGTGAAGGTCTGAAGGAGCTTGGAAACTCTACCGAGAAATATTTCTACCTCGGTCGTCTTGCTTCCAATGGTACCGGAACCGTACACCTTACCATCGGTATCGAAGGTGAGACACAGGGCAATGGTTATCAGAACACGCTCGCAAAGCTTCGTATGAACTTTGCAGTGGAAAAGGTAAAAGTAAGCAATACCATTACCAAGACGAAAATCGTCAAGACTACCAACACCGTTAAGACCGGTGATACCGCAAGAGTTCTTCTCTTCTGTGTGCTTGCACTCATCAGTGGACTGATCCTTCTGGCATACGGAATCTACACATATAACAAGAACACAAAGAAACGCAGACGGAAAGGAGAGTAAGCAGATGAAAAGATGGAAAAAATTACTGGTTTCTCTTCTGACTGTATCAATGACGATCGGTGCATCCACGATGAGCGTTATGGCTGCTAACGGGTATACCTATAAGGTAACTTTATCTGCAGGTAATAAAGGAACGATAAACGGCCAGGCTAAGGAGGAGCGGGATTCTCTTGTCGCCGGTTCTACTGTTACTTTTAATCTGAAGGACGTTCAGGTAACCGATGACAAATACTATGTCAAAGGAATCCGTCTCAGCGGACGTGACAATGAAGAAGCTCTTGCTTCTCCTGTATTAGACAATGTAACCGGCGATGCTGACTATGTCGTAGCCTATGGAATCAAAAAGGACATGGTTGCCTACACCGTAAACTATCAGGATGCTTCCGGTAAGGCTCTTGCAGAAAGCCAGACCTTCTACGGAAATGTCGGTGACAAACCAATCATCGCTTATCAGTATATTGAAAATTATATTCCAGATGCTCTTGCACTTACCAAGACTTTGAGTAATAATGAATCTGAGAATGTATTTACGTTTACCTACAAACCGGGTGCTACAGACCGTGTTGTTACAACAACAACCACCATCACAACGACTGTTCCTGGTACAGCAACTCCTGGCACAGGTACCGGTAATGTCGGTACAGCAGGTGGCACGACAGGTGGCACAACCGGTGGAACTACCGGTGGAACTACAACCGGAACTACCAGTGGCACTACAACCGGAACTACCAGTGGCACAACAGACGGAACCACAACCGGTACAACCGATGGTACAACGACAGATAACAATTCTCAGGATACGACAGCTAAAGATAAAGATACTGCAACATCTGAGGATGAACAGACACCAAAGTCTCTGGTAGATCTGGATGATGAAGACACTCCAAAAGGAAATATCGATGCGAAAGACAAGACGAGCAAGACTCCGATCGCAGCAGGGATCGGCATTATCGTTGTTGCGGTAGCAGCTCTCGTAGGACTGATCGTATTCTTGAAAAAACGTGCAAAATAAAAAAAGCGCGGCACTAAAGGAGAAGTCTTTTTTGAAGAGAACGAAGAAAAAGAAAAGCCCGGTGGCTGCATTTTGCAGTGCACTGGGCACTGTTTTACTGACAGTACTGATTCTTGCCTGTATTCCGCTGACGCTTCCGAAAGCTTTTGGTTTTCAGATGTACACCGTGATCAGTGGGAGCATGGAACCGGCGATCCCGACGGGAAGCCTGGTCTATGTCCGGTATGAAGAACCAGACACGATCGTCAAAGATGATGTCATTGCTTTTTACAGCAACAATGCAGACGGCTCGATCATTACCCACCGTGTAGTATCCAACAGCCCGGCGATGGGACAGTTTATCACCAAAGGGGATGCCAATGAGGAAAAAGATATGAATCCGATCCCTTACAACAACTACATCGGAAAAGTAAAGCTTTCTGTTCCGGTTGTCGGCGGCATCGCCCAGGCAGCAACCGGCACTGCCGGAAAGATTGCTGCCGCATCCATCATCGGTCTTGCTGTAATTCTTGAAATCGTTGCTGCCATGCTTGACAGACGCGATGACGAAGACGAATAAGAGAGAACGTTTTTCATTTTAGCTTGCTAAAGTGTGAAACATTTGCTAAAATAATATCAGATTGTATTGTCAGAAGAAGATGGGGGAATTTCACAATTCTCCCATTTGTCATATATTGAAAAGAATGGAGAGGTGAATGGATTGTTATCCAACCAGATTTTACAGAGAACAATCAATGAAATAGGGGATATCATCGAGTGTAACTGTTCCATCTGGAACACAGATGGAGTGATGCTTGCAGCTGTAGGTAAGGAGAAGCCTGCAGTAAAAAAAGCTGTCTGCTCATTTTTAAAAGAGCTGGAGGTTACCGGCGTATCGGAGGAGCACCTGGATGAATGCTATGGTCTGTTCCCGGTTTATGATGATGATGAACTGACTTATATTTTCGTGATCGAGCACAATAATGAGATTGATGTGCATACCAGCGGACGCTTAAGTGTCTGCCAGCTGGAGAGCCTTTTAAGATCCGGAAGCGAACGTCTTGACCGTAACCGTTTTATCCAGAACCTGCTCCTGGATAACCTGCTTCTCGTAGATATCTACAATCAGGCGAAAAAGCTTGGTATTACAGTTGAGCAGCGCAGAGTCGTCTATCTGATCGAACCGAAGAATCCGGATGACACGATCGTCCTGGATATGATCCGTGGAATTTATTCCTCGGGAACCGGCGATTTTGTTACTGCCGTAGATGAGGGACATATTATTCTGATCAAGTCCCTTGACAGTACGGATGATTATGATACGATCCGTTCGACTGCCGATATGCTGGTGAATGCGATCAACACCGAAGCTATGGTCAATGTCCGGCTTTCCTTCGGAACCATCATTCCCGAACTCAAAGAGGTCTCACAGTCTTACAAAGAAGCTGGCATGGCTCTGGATGTGGGACGTATCTTCTATCCGGAACGCAATATTTTATCCTACCGCGAACTCGGTATCGGACGGCTGATCCACCAGCTTCCCGTTTCCTTATGCGAGATGTTCCTGGAAGAAGTATTTGCCGGAAATACCGTTGATCAGTTTGACGAAGAAACCTTATCCACAGTTGATAAATTTTTTGAAAACAGCCTGAATATTTCGGAGACAGCGAGACAGCTTTTCGTCCACCGGAATACGCTCGTCTACCGGCTGGAGAAGATCCAGAAGCAGACCGGGCTGGATGTCAGAGTCTTTGAGGACGCCCTGACATTTAAGATTGCTCTGATGGTCGCAGACCACATGAAATTCATAGAAAACAGAAAATAGGAGGACATGATATGGTGAAATTATACGAAGGCGGTGCCTATCTTTTACACGGTACTGAGGTAATTGCAGATGCACCCGATGCACTTGCTGCCGTAAAAAGCAAGACAGGGATTGAGACAACAAAAGAAACTGCTGCAAAAGAAACAATGGCTTATGGGATCTTAAGTGCGCATAATACTTCCGGTAATATGCAGCAGCTTCAGATCAAATTTGACAAGCTGACTTCGCACGACATTACCTTTGTCGGAATCATCCAGACTGCAAGAGCATCCGGACTGGAGAAATTCCCGATCCCTTATGTTCTGACCAACTGCCATAACTCTCTGTGTGCAGTCGGCGGTACGATCAATGAAGATGACCACATGTTTGGACTGACCTGTGCGAAGAAGTACGGCGGTGTCTATGTTCCGCCTCATCAGGCCGTTATCCACCAGTTTGCCCGTGAAATGCTCGCAGGCGGCGGCAAGATGATCCTTGGTTCTGACAGCCACACCCGTTATGGTGCACTCGGTACCATGGCAATGGGAGAGGGCGGACCGGAACTTGTAAAACAGCTTCTGAACAAGACTTATGATATCAAGATGCCGGGCGTTGTCGGAATCTATCTGGACGGCGAACCGGTGAAAGGTGTCGGACCGCAGGACGTTGCCCTTGCGATCATCGGCGCAACCTTCGGCAATGGCTATGTCAATAACAAGGTCATGGAATTTGTCGGACCTGGCGTTGGCAAATTAAGTGCAGACTTCCGTATCGGAATCGATGTTATGACGACAGAGACAACCTGCCTTTCTTCTATCTGGAGAACCGATGACAAGATCAAAGAGTTCTACGATATCCACGGAAGAAGTGATGACTTCAGGGAACTGAATCCTGGCGCAGTCGCTTACTATGACGGTCTTGTATACGTGAACTTGAGCGAGATCAAGCCTATGATCGCCATGCCGTTCCATCCATCCAATGTCTACACCATCGAGGATGTCAATGCCAACCTTGCAGATGTTCTCCACGATGTAGAGCAGCGCGCGCTGGTAAGCCTGGACGGTGCTGTGGATTACTCTCTTCAGGACAAGATCGTAAATGGTAAACTTTATGTCGATCAGGGTATCATCGCAGGCTGTGCCGGCGGCGGTTTTGAAAATATCTGTGCTGCCGCAGACATCATCCGTGGCAAATACATCGGATCAGATGAATTTACCTTCAGTGTTTACCCGGCAAGTACACCGATCTACATGGAGCTTGTGAAAAATGGTGCGGTTGCTGACCTGATGGAAGCCGGTACGATCGTGAAGACTGCCTTCTGCGGACCGTGCTTCGGTGCTGGGGATACTCCGGCAAACAATGCATTTTCCATCCGTCACTCTACCCGTAACTTCCCGAACCGTGAAGGAAGCAAGCTGCAGAGTGGACAGATCGCATCTGTTGCCCTTATGGATGCACGTTCCATTGCCGCAACTGCTGCGAACAAAGGTTTCCTTACTCCGGCAACAGATTTTGATATTGAATACAAGAACCCGACCTACCACTTTGATTCCAGAATTTACGCCAACCGTGTATTTGACAGCCACGGCGTTGCTGATCCTTCGGTTGAGATCAAATTCGGACCGAACATCAAAGACTGGCCGGCAATGAGCACTCTTCCTGAGAATCTGATCCTGAAGGTCGTATCTGAGATCCACGATCCGGTTACAACGACAGACGAACTGATCCCGTCCGGCGAGACTTCTTCTTATCGTTCCAACCCGCTTGGACTTGCTGAATTTGCACTTTCCAGAAAGGATCCTGCCTATGTAGGACGCGCGAAAGAGGTCCAGAAAGCCCAGAAAGCGATTGAAGCAGGTACTTGTCCACTGGATGTACTGGATGAATTAAAACCGGTGATGGCAGCAATCCAGAAGTCTTATCCGGAAGTCGGCAAAGGAAATATCGGTGTCGGAAGTACCATTTTCGCGGTCAAACCTGGTGATGGTTCTGCCCGTGAGCAGGCTGCTTCCTGCCAGAAGGTTCTCGGCGGCTGGGCGAATATCGCAAATGAGTACGCAACCAAACGTTACCGCTCGAACCTGATCAACTGGGGCATGCTTCCGTTTATTACCGAAGAGGAACACACAAAGCTTTCTTTCAGGAATGGTGACTATCTCTTCGTGCCGGATATCCGCAAAGCAGTAGAAGATAAAGCTTCCACGATCAAGGCTTATGTCGTAGGCGATGATCTGAAGGAGATCGATCTGAAGCTCGGTGATCTGACGGATGCAGAACGTGAGATCATCCTCAAAGGATGTCTGATCAACTATTACAGAGGTTAATTTTTCTCAGACAATGATATGATTTAAAAGGGACGGAAATTTTTCTGTCCCTTTTTGCAACACTTCCGACTTTTTTATACTCTTATATACAAAGAACCTGTTATGAGAGGAGGGACTTTATGATCGATGCAATTGCATTTAAAGAATTATATAAGACGGTTTATCAGGATCTGTATCGTTTTGCGCTCTGCATGATGCATCATCCGCAGGATGCAGAAGACGCCGTCAGTGAAGCCGTTCTTTCCGCCTATGAGAACATACATAAATTACGCAAAGAAGAAGCATTCCGTTCCTGGATCTTTCAGATTCTGGCAAATGTGTGCCGCCGGAAGTTAAAGAGCCGTGAACGGACTGAGACCGAGCTGAAAGAAGATCATGCTTCTGCCACATACTGTGACGGACTCCGCACAGATGTGGAACGTGCTTTTCTTATTCTCGATGAAGACGATCAGCTGATCATCGGCTTATCCGTCTATGGCGGTTACAACAGTAAAGAGATCGGAAAAATGCTAAGGATGAACCCGAATACAGTCCGCTCCCGCAGAAAGCGTGCCCTCGAAAAGATGAGCTGGCTTCTGAAAGAGTAGGATAAAAGAGTAATAGGAGGTGTTTCATATGACAGATCACGAAAAAGAAATACTGGATAAAATAAAACAATCTACGGAAAAAACTCCTGTTCCGGAAAGCCTTGCACCGGATCAGATTATGAAAATGCTGGAAGAGCATAACAGCACTCAGGCTTCCGGACATATCCCGAAAAAGCATGGATTTTCCCGCGGCCACCGGATGCGCGGAGGACTTATCGCTGCCGCACTGGTACTGGTTGTCGGCATTGGCTCCCACATCCGCCAGCAGAATCTTTCTTCAGACTCAGCCACTTCTTCCACAAAAGGCAGTTTTTCAATCGGTACATCCTCCGGTAAGCTTGCCTCTTCCGATACTTTAGAGACGGCAACCGATTATGATGAAGTCTACACATACCTGCAATCTTATCAGGATGAGTTGGATTCTTCATCTGTTACCGGTTCAACCGACAGCGGAATTGTTATGTATTCAACTGAAACAGCCGACAGTGGTGCACGTACCGATAGTTCCAGCTCCTCTTCGGATTCTTCAACAGCCTCTGCACGTGCTGTGGATACTTCATTTTCCGATACCAACGTCCGCACAGAGGGCGTCGGTGAAGCAGACATTGTAAAAACGGATGGAAGTTATCTTTATACACTGAAAGCAAACTCACAGGAAATTTCCATTGTAGATATCCGGTCTGATCAGATGAAGGTTATTTCCGGTATTTCGCTGAATGAGAATTTTCAGGCATCCGAATTTTACCTGAGTGACCAGAAGCTTTTTGTCCTTGGCAACATGCAGAACACGCAGGTTGATTCTGACAGTAAAACCTTGTACCGCGGCAGCTGTACCCGTATCCAGACTTATGATCTGGCAGATATCAACAATCCGAAATCCATCGGAACCGTGGATCAGAGTGGTTACTACCGCACTTCACGTTTTAAAGACGGATATCTGTATGTACTCAGCGACTATTATATTTACGATACGATCACCAAAAAAGATTATCCTTCCTATGTTCCGCTTGTTGGTGACAATCTTCTGAAGCAGTCGGATATCTATCTCCCGACGAACCATGCAGCAGACCAGTACCTTGTTGTCAGCTCCGTTTCCGCTTCTAGTCCGGATAAGGCAGCAGACCAGAAAGCAGTCATGTCTGAGAATGGCGAAGTCTATGTGAGTGAGAACAACATTTATATTTACGAGTATGCGAACAGCAGTATCCTCGCAGATAATCTTGCGGCAAAGAATCAGACGATCCTCCGCAAGCTGTCTTACAATAAAGGAAAACTTTCCGGCTCTGCCCAGGGCAAAGTAAAAGGATATCTGAACGATTCCTTCAGCATTGATGAGTATGACAATACGTTGCGGCTGGTGACAACGGTTACGCATAATGTCGGAAGCTCTTCACAGTCCAATTCAGTCTATGTGCTGGATGCAGATTTGAAAACAATCGGTAAGATCGAGGATCTTGCCAAAAATGAACAGGTCTATTCCGCAAGATTTTTGGGCGATACCGGTTACTTTGTAACTTATGAACAGACAGATCCTTTATTCTCCGTAGACTTTTCCGATCCGGAGAATCCGAAGATCCTTGGCAAGCTGAAAATTCCCGGCTTTTCGGAATACCTGCATTTTTACAGTGATAACCTGCTTCTTGGCATCGGTATGGATACCGATGAAAATGGCATTACAAACGGGGTAAAGATCTCCATGTTTGATATCAGTGATCCTTCGGATGTGAAGGAAGTCAGCAAGTACACACTGGATCAGTACTATTACTCGGATGTTTTTTCTGACTACCGTGCAGCACTGGTTGATCCGGAAAAGAATCTGATCGGCTTTCCGCTTTCCGGATCTGCCAACCAGTATGTGATCCTTTCTTACGATAAAGATCAGGGCTTCCAGGTACAGATGCAGGAGGAAGTCAACGGTAATTCTTACCTTGGAACCCGCGGTGTGTATGCAAACGAAAAGTTCTATGTGATCAATGGAAATGCAATTGAAGCATACCGGATGGGAGACTATGTGAAGATAGATGATCTGCTGCTATAGTGCAGCTTTGCAGAAGGAACTGCCGCTCCGCATACTTTGTACACCATTCCACATCACCTTATACACCAAAATCGTATATACAAAAACAGGTGCCCACTGGGATATATCACTAAGATATACTTACGTGGACACCTGTTTTATATTTTCATTTACCTGTTATTCCACACCGTTAAAGCAGTAGGTACATACCTGGCATGCATCAATCCCGATTGATTTGATCAGATCATCCAGTCTGTGATAACGAAGTGAAGTGAAATTCTGTCTCTTGCGGATTTCCTCCAGCATTGCTGCATACCGGTCACTGTTCGGATCCGCATATTCACTCAGTACATTGACATCATTGTCGCCTTCCCACTCACGGATGATCCTTCTTGTGATCAGATCCAGGTCTGATTTGGAACGAGAGAAGTTCAAATATTTGCATCCGTACAAAAGCGGTGGACATGCCGGGCGGACATGCACTTCTTTTGCGCCACTCTGATACAGGAACTCTGTCGTCTCACGGAGCTGTGTGCCACGCACGATAGAATCATCGATCAGCAGCAGGCTCCTGTCTTCGATCAGACTATGTACCGGGATCAGTTTCATTCTGGCGATCAGATTACGCTGACTCTGTGTTGTCGGCATGAAAGATCTTGGCCAGGTCGGAGTATATTTGATAAATGGTCTTGCATACGGAATACCTGATTCATTTGCATAGCCTATCGCATGAGCGATACCCGAATCCGGAACTCCTGCAACAATATCCACGTCGATCGAATGGTCATCTCTCTGTGCTAAAAGCTTTCCACAGTTGTAACGCATTTCTTCTACACCAACCCCTTCATAAGAAGAAGTAGGATATCCATAGTATACCCACAGGAACGAACAGATTCTCATCTTTTCACATGCAGGACTTACAGTCTCCACAGATTCCGGTGTCACGTAGACGATTTCCCCAGGTCCCAGCTCTTTGTAATCTGTGTATCCAAGGTTGATATATGCAAAGCTTTCAAAGGAAACGCAGTATGCATTCTCTTTCTTTCCGATCACAACCGGTGTACGTCCGAGAAGGTCTCTGGCTGCATAAATTCCATTCTCTGTCAGAAGCAGAAGCGTCATCGAGCCTTCAACTACTGACTGCACATAACGGATTCCATCAACAAACGAATCCTTTTTACAGATCAATGCCGCAACCAGTTCTGTAGAATTGATCTGTCCATTGGTCATAGACTGAAAATGTGTATGTCCATTTTCATAAAGATTCCGGATCAGCTGATCCGCATTATTGATCTTACCTACTGTCGTAATTCCAAAGCACCCCAGATGCGACTGGATCAGAATTGGCTGTGGATCATAATCTGAAATACATCCAATTCCAATATTTCCCTTCATTGTATCAACATCTTTTTCAAATTTTGTGCGGAACGGCGAATTTTCAATATTATGAATCGCTCTCTTCCAGCCATCACTTCCGTAAGTAGCCATACCTCCGCGGCGGGTTCCAAGATGCGAATGATAATCTGTTCCATAAAAAAGATCCAGATTACATGCTTCTTTTGATGCAACGCCAAAAAATCCTCCCATATCTGTAGGTCTCCTTTCTTTATCCCAATGCCATAGCCTGTATTTTTCATCTATTTTTTAGTGTATCATGCATTTATGGATGGAAACAATAGCAAAACCCCGAATATATTGCAAATGGCTATAACTATTTCTAATCGTATTTATAATTGTTTGAATTTTCTGATATATATATTACATTTTCAGTTCTTTCTAATTTTATCAAAATTATTTTAAAATTATATTGACAAATAAGTATTTGGGTGTTATTATTAAGTCAATCCAAAAGAAAAGAAGTTCCTGACGAGAAAGGGAATTTCAAAAAGATATTTTTTTAATCTGTTACATAGTTTCATATATACTCGCCAAGAGTATAAGATGAAGAACCAGATCAGAAAAGGGTAACAAGAATAATTGTTATTTGAAGGTTAGAAAGTTTTAAAAAAGCAACTATACATTTTGGTTATGAGCGTTTTGTAAGCGGAGTGTGTAGAGAACAATTTTTAAAATTGATAATTTATAATAATAAGAGAAAATTGATATCTGACTTCTGAACAGAAAAAAGTATAAGAGAAAAAGAATATCCGGATAAAATTTTGGAACGAGAACGAAAGGAAGGAGGCTTTGACCGTTGGATATTTCATCATCTAAAACTCAATATGTTAATGGTATGGCAAATGTAAATTCCTGTGAGATGAGCCTTAACCATAGATTATAATCCGGTAAGAGAAAAGTTAATGATAAAAAAGGTCGGAGTAGTAGATAAACCGGAAGCGATTATAAGATATAAAAAGATTCAACATTTGTTGACATATTGAAGTAAATACCACAGTAATTCAAGATCAGAAAATGTGTAAAGAAACATTCATTGATAAGTAAATTTAACAGTGACGAGAAAGCTGATAAATACCAAAATTGGATTACCTGATTATATAAAATAACGAACGATCAGAATTGATCAAAATCGATTCATATGATTTCATTTTTATAAATTTTATAAAATCTGAATATCATATGAAATGCTCAAAGAACTTACAGGAATAAGAATTACTTAATTCCTCCGATATAAAAATAAAAATTACAATTGAATATTCCGAGACAGCCATTCAAAAGATGGCTGTCTCCTTTTTTTCTGTTACCAGCTCCCAATTTGTGAATTTTTTGTAATATTTTTTTAACATTTCTGAAAAATATCAGCCGTAATTTTTGACATTGACAACGCTCTATGATACACTTAGTAAGTAAAATTATAAGACTTTTGTTTTCCGTTTCTGGTACAAAAGTCAGACTTACTGAGGAAAAGTAAAATAATTAATAATAATCATATGAGGTGAGAAACGTTGGATAAATATGAATATCGCGCAAAGACAGAGCAGATGCTTGCGTATGCCGAACAGAAGTCTTACCAGAAAGCGATGTCGATTGCAGATACGATCGACTGGCGTAAAGTAAAAAATACCGCCATGCTCTCTACCGTAAGCGAAATCTATGAAAATGCGGGGGAACTTGGTAAAGCACGTGATACCTTATTTATTGCGTATGATAAAGCACCTTCCAGCAGAAAGGTTGTATACCGCCTGGGAATTATTTCTCTGAAGCTGGGACATTTCGATGAAGCAGCTGATTGCTACGAAGAATTTGTCAAGCTTGCTCCGAAAGATCCAAACCAGTACATTCTCCGGTATAAGATCTTAAAAGCACAGAAAGCGCCAGTCAAAGAACAGATTGAAGCTCTTGAAGATTTCAAGCATTCTGAATACGTTGAAAAATGGGCATATGAACTTGCCAGATTATACGCTGAAGCCGGTATGACTTCCGAATGTCTTGATGAATGTGATGATCTGATTCTCTGGTTCAGCGAAGGTACTTATGTATACCAGGCAATGGAACTTAAAATGAAATACAAACCGCTGACTCCACTTCAGCAGGAAAAATACGATCATCGAAATGATGGTATCGGCCGTAAGGATTCTTCCAAGAGAAAACCTTCCTTCCGAAAATCCAAAGAACGTCCGGCACCGAATCCACGAATTGCAGACAAGGTCCGCAAAGATGTACATGTCACAGACAGTATTGATCTTCCGGATCTTCCAGAGCCAATGGCCCGGACACATGCTTCCGAACCAGAAGCTGAGTCACAGCCAAAAACCCGGATTCGAAGCACTTCCGATATTTCCACAACCATTTCCGGTGCTTCCCTTTCAGATGCCCTGAAAGCCGGTGTTGCCGTTGCAAATGGTGCAGTTGCTCCTGAATCTGCTTCAGACGATTCACAGATGACCGGTAAGATGAAGATTGAAGAAATTCTTGCCAACTGGGAAGCAACCCAGCGTGAAAATGCAAAGATTCTTGAAAAGAGCCAGGAGGAAGCTGAGAAAGAAAAAGCCCTGCGCGAGAAGAAGAAAGAAGAAGAAGAGGAAGTTCTTGGAGCTACAAAACCAATCCTTTCTGATGATATCCGCAAACTGATGGAACAGCTTGAAAATGGTGAAGAGCCTGAAATCACCGATGAAGATGCTGAAGATTTCGTTGATGATGAAGAAGATGAAGCGACTGAAAGCCCGGAAGATTCATCCAAAGAAGCTTCAGACACTGACGAGGAAGATCCGGAAGAAAATGATTTTGAAGAAATCGTTGACTCCGAAGAAGATGATGAATCGGATGCGGTTTACGATGAAGAAGCTGAATACGAGGATGAAGACGATTCCGAGTATGACGACGACGAGGAATACGAGGATGAAGATGATTCCGAGTATGACGACGACGACGAATACGAGGATGAAGATGATTCCGAGTATGACGATGACGAGGAATACGAGGATGAAGATGATTCCGAGTATGACGATGAGGAAGAATACGAGGATGAAGACGAAGATGACTACCAGATCGATGATGAATTAGATGAAGATCATAAAGAGGATTTTGATTTTGAAAAAGAATCTACTCTCGATATCAATGATCATGATTCTGACGAAGATGATGGTGATTTTGCAGACCTTGATTCCTTTGAAGATGAAGAAGAATTAGATAGCAGTGATGATTATCTTGATCTTGAATTTGACGAGAAACCGGCTCCTGAGCCAGAGAAAGAAACTTCAAAATCAGCGCCAACTCCTGATATTGACGAAGTTCTTGAAATCGAAGAACCGTCAGAAGATGAAATCACCGAACGCATGGGTAAATTCGATACCGGATTCGTTGTACAGGGTCGTTACGATCTGAGTGCAACAAGTGAGATCGGACTGAAGCTTGGACTTACTGAAGAGCAGAAGCAGCTGTTCTCTTACTTTGTACCGATCCGTGGTGTCAGTGAACAGCTTGTTGAAATCCTTGATAACGACAAACGTTGCCGTAACCGTTATGGAACTTCCCGCACAGGCAACATCCTGATCCTTGGCCGCAAGGGAAGCGGAAAAACAGTCCTCGCAGTTGATATTGTAAAAGCAATCCAGAAACAGCGCAGACTCAAACAGGGTAAAGTTGCAATCGTAACCGGTGATTCTCTGAACAAAAAGGACATCGGAAGTATCATCGATAAACTGAACGGTGGCGCACTGATCATCGAAAAAGCTTCCAAGATGAATGACAGAACCATCCGTGAACTGAATGACATGATGGATGAACAGACCGGCGAACTTCTCTTCCTTCTGGAAGACCAGAAGAAACCGCTGGAAAGAATGTTTGCATCCCATCGCGAATTCAAACGTAAATTTACTTCCAGACTGGAGCTTCCGGTATTCATCAATGATGAACTGGTTACATTCGGTCAGACCTATGCTAAGGAAAACGGATACCGTATCGATGAAATGGGAATCCTTGCATTATACAGCCGGATTGATATGATGCAGAGAGAAGATCATGCGGTTACTGTTGCAGAAGTAAAAGAGATCATGGATGAAGCAATTTCACATTCCCAGAAAGCAAATGTAAAACATCTTGTGAAACGGGTATTTGGAAGAAGCACTGATAATTCAGACCACATCATCCTGAAAGAAGAAGATTTTAAAGCATAAGATTTCTACAAAGAACGCGCTTCCGGCGCGTTCTTTTATATATGCAGACAAAACCGATAACTATAAAGAAAGAGTTTTAGACATCTTACATAAGAAATGTATAAGTTGTCCAAAACTCTTTCTTTTTATCGCTATTTCTAGTATAATATTCCTAAATATCTTTGATAGAAGGTGAATGGGATGGCAGTAAAAAAAACAACAGCACAACAGACCAACACGACCCGCAAGACGGCCGTAAAAAAATCTACTGTAAAAAAACCGGCAGCTGCTAAAACTGCTGCTAAAAAGTCTACAGCTAAAAAGTCTGTAAAAACTGTAACAACAGATAAACCCGCTGATTATAGAATCGGCGAATTAGATCAATATTTATTCGGACAGGGAACCCATTATGAAATCTATAAAAAAATGGGTGCACATTTTGTAAAAGATGGGAAAAAAACCGGCGTATATTTCGCAGTATGGGCTCCACACGCCAGATCAGTTGCCGTAGTCGGTGAATTCAACGGCTGGAGTGAAGATGCAAACGTTATGAAGCGTCAGGAACCACTTGGAATCTATACCGCATTTGTTCCGGAAGCACAGCTCGGACAGCTTTACAAGTACTGTATCGAGACACAGACCGGAGATAAGCTTTACAAAGCTGATCCATTTGCGAACAGTGCAGAGTTGAGACCGGGAACTGCCTCAAGGATTGCTGATATCTCCCATTTAAAATGGAGTGACAGTGTCTGGATGAAGCACCGGGCAGAATGGGATTTCCATTCCTCACCGATTTCCATTTATGAAGCACATATCGGTTCCTGGATGCGCCATCCGGGACGTGAAGATGATGGGTTCTACAGCTACCGTGAATTTGCGCATGCAGCTACAGACTACATAAAAAAGATGGGGTATACTCATATCGAACTGATGGGAATTTCAGAATACCCATTTGACGGCTCCTGGGGATATCAGGTGACCGGATATTATGCTCCGACCTCCCGTTATGGTACGCCGGAAGATTTCGCATATATGATCAATTACTTCCATAAGAATAAGATTGGCGTAATCCTTGACTGGGTACCGGCACATTTTCCACGCGATGCACACGGACTCGCTGACTTTGACGGCACAGCTACCTTTGAATATGCAGATCCTAAGAAGGGGGAACATCCGGACTGGGGAACCAAGATCTTCGATTATGGTAAAGCAGAAGTTAAGAACTTCCTGATCGCCAACGCACTGTTCTGGATCGAACATTATCACATCGATGGTCTCCGCGTAGATGCTGTTGCTTCCATGCTGTATCTTGATTACGGTAAAGAAGACGGTCAGTGGATTGCCAACAAATACGGCAGCAATGAGAATATGGAAGCAATCGAATTTTTCAAGCATCTGAATTCCGTTACTACCGGACGTAACCCTGGCGCACTGATGATTGCAGAAGAATCCACTGCATGGCCAAAAGTAACAGGCAAACCGGAAGATGATGGTCTTGGATTCAGCCTGAAGTGGAACATGGGATGGATGCATGACTTTACCGAATACATGAAGCTGGATCCATATTTCCGCAAAGGCGACCACTACGGTATGACATTTGCCTTAACCTATGCATACAGCGAGAATTATATTCTTGTATTATCACATGATGAAGTGGTACATCTAAAATGCTCTATGCTCAATAAGATGCCTGGTCTTGGATTTGAGAAATTCGCCAACCTGAAGGTCGGTTATGCTTTCATGATGGGACATCCTGGAAAGAAACTTCTCTTCATGGGACAGGATTTCGGACAGCTCCGCGAGTGGAGCGAGGCGCGTGAGCTTGACTGGTATCTCCTTGCAGAGCCGGAGCATCAGGCACTCCAGAATTTCTACCGTGACCTGCTGCATCTTTACACACACAACAAAGCCATGTATGAACAGGATACCTGCATGGAAGGCTTTGAATGGGTCAATGCAGATGACAGCTCACGAAGTATTTACAGCTTCATCCGTCATTCAAAGGGCGCAAAAAAGAACCTTTTATTCGTATGTAACTTCACACCGATCGAACGACCGGAGTACCGTGTCGGCGTACCGCGCGGCAAACAGTACCGCCTGGTACTGAACAGTGATGAATTGCAGTATGGCGGAAGCGGAAAAGCCCGCCCGGCAGTATATAAAGCAAAGAAACAGGAATGTGATGGAAGACCATATTCATTTGGTTATGATCTTCCGCCATACGGTGTTGCTGTATTCGAATTTTAACATAGCAAGTCAATGCAATCTGCGCAAAATATCCATTATACGAATAATTGATTCCACCAATTATTTTCTTAACATTTCCCGGATTCGTTCTTCCAGAGTTTCTTCTGGAAGAACTCCGGTTGTATATCCACAGATTTTTCCATCTCTGTACACCACAAACGTCGGTACAATCTCAATGCCTATATACTCTGCAATCTCTTTCGATATATCAATATCAATCTTATAAAAAATCCATTTTCCCTGATACCGGCTGGCAATCCTTTCCACAACAGGATACATCATTCCGCACTTTGGACACCATGATGCGTAAAACTCCACAATTACCGGCATCCTCTGCTTTCCGACTGTATTTTCATAATCCTTCGTGATCAATGCGATACCCATACACTTTCCTCATTTCTGCCATCTCAGGCTATGTAAAAAGGACTGGATTTAGTGGCATCCGCATTTCGGGTTTAAGATTTTATAGACTTCCTGAAAAGAATTTCTGAAACAGATCAGCTTTTTATTAAATCTTGGATTCTTATAGCAAAACCCCCGCATACAATTCTGAAAATGATGCTTTTTCCGCATATCGGTTCCTTCCTGACTTCCTCTTTCTACAATATATGCAAAAAGACAGCCGATGTGCGGATTGCTCCGTATCTGCTGTCTCTTATATTGCCAGGGATCATCTTACGCACTCAGTGCCTTTATGATCTGCCTGTTGCATTTTATTCAATTGTCTTACTGGCGCATTGCGATCAGTTTATGGATCGGATGTCCCTGCTCGGAAAATTTCTCCTCGTACTCAGTCATAACATTCCCTCTGCTGAGTGTCGGATCATTGTGAAGATCATAGGTCTTCGCCAGAAGTACCCAGCCTGCCAACTCCACCTGCTCCAGTGAAAAGTCAAACAGCTCTCTGTTGTCTGTCTTAAATTCAACAACTCCGTCAAAGGCAAGGATCTTGTCATACCGCTCAAAAAACTGCTTGGAAGTAAGTCTGCGCTTTGCATGACGTGCTTTCGGCCACGGATCTGAAAAATTCAGATAAATCTTGTCAATCTCTCCGACAGCAAAAACCTCCGGCAGATTTGTCGCATCCATACAGATAAAACGAATATTGTTGACATCCTTGTATTCCTCGTCATTGTCAAAGCGTTCCAGCGCCCGAAGCAGTACGCTTGAATAACGTTCGATACCGATATAGTTGATGGATGGATTCTCCTTTGCAAGTGTCAGAAGAAACTGTCCTTTTCCCATCCCGATCTCAATATGGATCGGATTCTCCGGATTCTGAAAAGTCTCTTTCCAGGTGCCGCGATATCTGGTCTCATTTTTAATTACAAGGGGATGAGCTGTCAGATAAGCATCTGCTCCCGGTACATTTCTTAACCTCATATATCTTTCTCTTCCTTTAGTGAAAATATGTATAACCTTATTTATTTTATACTATTCTGAAATATTTGAAAACCCAAAAATATATTTTATAAGTTTTGTATAAAATATTCTTATGATATTCTCTTATTATTTAGTAGATTTTTCTAATTTAAAGTAGTAGAATATGTATGCATTATTAAAAATGTATAAATAATTTCTAAGAAAGGAGTCGGACAATGGATCATATTGTTAAAAAGCTCTCCGAAATCGAACACGCAGCCGAAGCTGTTGTGGAACACGCGGAACTGGAAAAATCAGAACTGGAAGAACGCATTCAAAATGAACGCAATCAGTTCGACAAACAACTTGAAGATCACACCCAAAAGGAGCTGAACGATATCCACAAAGGATTAAACCGTCAGATGGATGAGATTCTTGCAAGGCAGAACCGTAAGAACCAGACAGCGATCGAAGAACTTAAAAAAGATTTTGAAGAGAAGCATACGGCATATGCCGAGAAAATTGTCAGACGTATCATAGAGGGATAGCATATGGGAAATTTACTTGCATACAGTGGCATCGTAACAAAAGTACGCGCCATGCAGGCGAAACTGCTCACTGATGAAGATTTCCGGAACATCGCCGCATTTCATACAGTAACCGAAGTTGCTGCTTATCTCAAAGAACATCCCGGATATCGGAATGTCCTTGCAGATATGGACGAAAACCGTCTTCACCGCGGTGAGATTGAGAAGCTTCTTGTGCAGTCACTTTACAGTGATTATACACGCCTGTACCGTTTTTCCGGAATGGATCAGAAAAAATTCCTGGAGCTTTATCTGAAGCGCTACGAGATGAATCTGATCAACTATTGTCTGCGTATTGTATTCAACCACTATCAGAAGCCTTTTGATCTGGATCATAAAAAAATATTCTTCGACAAATATTCGGATCTCTCCATCGATAAACTGATCACTTCGGGGAATATCGGTGAGCTGGTGGAAAATTTAAAGGGCACAGAATACTATGCGCCGTTAAAACGTCTGGAAAATGCGGAGAACCCTACCCTTTTTGATTACGATCTGGCACTGAATCTGTACTATTTTACAACCATGTGGAAGAAACGCAAAAAGATTCTGAAGCATAAGGAACTGGAAATTTTCACCAGAGATGCCGGAGCAAAGATTGACCTGTTGAACCTGCAGTGGATCTACCGTGCAAAAAAATATTACAACATGCTTCCGCCGGATATTTCCACACTGCTGATCCCGATACACTACCGGATTCATGTAGATCAGCTGAAGGATCTTGTAGAAGCACCGTCTGTCGATGAATTTTTAAAGCTGGTTACCAGAACGCCTTATCTACGTCACACCGATACTCAGACACCAGCGTCCATCGAGACGATTTACAAAGACTGCCTGTACCGTCTCTACCTGGCAGACAGAAGAAGTAACCCTTATTCCATCGCAACCGTGAATACCTATCTTTTTCTGAAAGAGGAGGAGCTTGATAAGCTTACAACTGTGCTCGAATGTGTTCGCTACGGACTTCCTGCACGTGAGACATTAACTTATATAGGAGGAACAGCGAAATGATTGTTAAGATGAAGTTCCTGAGCATTACCGGACCACGCGCCGACATCGACCGCATGACAAACCGGTATCTTTCCAAATATGAGATGCAGCTTGAAAATGCACTTACGGAGCTCAAGACAGTAGATAATCTGATGCCATTTCTGGAAATGAACCCTTACCGTGATCCACTCGCAAAAGTGACACAGTTTCTGGGATATATGAAAGACATGCCAGCAGAGCCATCCTTTGATCAGAGCGAAGACGAGATCCTTGAGATGATTCGCTCTATCAATCATGACTACATGGATCTGCAGCAGCAAAAAGAAGAACTGAAAAAAAAGAGAGAGAATATCCAGGCACGTATGAAAGTCCTGGAACCTTTTACTTCTCTGGATTTTGACCTGCATGAGATCATGCAGTACAAATACATCCGCACAAGATTTGGAAAAATCAATGTAGATTATTATCACCGGCTGGAAAAAGCGCTTCTTGAAGACATTGATGCATTATTTCTGGAAGGCTCCAGAGATGCCTCTTATGTCTATGGCGTTTATTTTGTATCGGATGCTGATGCAGGAAAGGTCGATTCGATCATGCGGTCTCTCCACTTTGAAAAAGTCGATCTGCTGGAAGACTTTGGCGGAACCCCGCTGGAAGCTTACCGGAGCCTGGATAAAGAAGTCCAGAATCTGACCGATGAAATCCAGGCAGTGAAGGATAAACGTCAGGAGATGTTCCGCAAGAACGCTTCCAGACTACTCGGTGCAAGAATTCAGCTGGAACGTTTTTCCGATAACTTTGATATCCGGAAATTTGCGGCACGAACCGAGACAGACGAGCAGGAAGAATACTACATCCTCTGCGGCTGGATGTCCGAAGAAGATGCAAATGCATTTATCAAAGAGGCACAGGGAGATGACAAGGTTTATATCGTAGTAGAAGAGGACCGGGAACAGTATTTTGGAGAACCTCCTACCAAGCTTGAGAATCCAAAGCTTTTCAAACCATTTGAAATGTTCATCAAGATGTACGGACTTCCCAAGAGCGGTGAGATGGATCCGACCATTTTTGTAGGTATCATGTACAGCTTTATCTTCGGCGCCATGTTCGGGGATGTCGGTCAGGGGCTGCTGCTCTTTATCGGCGGTGCGATCCTGTATTTCACAAAGAAAATGAACCTTGCCGGAATCGTATCACTTGCCGGAATCTTCTCCACCTTCTTTGGATTTATGTTTGGAAGTGTGTTTGGATTTGAAGACATTATAGAAGCCAAATGGATCCGACCGATCAATCATATGACCACCTTACCGTTTATCGGAAAACTGAATACCGTATTTATCGTATCGATTGCTTTTGGTATGGGAATCATCCTGATTTCTATGATCTTCCATATTATAAACGGCATCCGTGCCAAAGATACCGAAGCAACCTGGTTTGATGCAAACGGCGTGGCAGGGCTGATATTCTACGGGGCAGCAGTTACCTGCATCGTTCTTTTCATGACAGGTCACTCTCTGCCGGGTGGAATCGTTCTTGCAGTGATGTTCGGAGTACCGCTTCTTCTGATCGCACTGAAAGAGCCGCTGACGAACAAGATCAAAAAGAAAACCGAAAAAATGGAACAAAGCAAAGCAATGTTTGTCACCCAGGCATTCTTTGAATTATTTGAAACCCTGCTCAGCTATTTTTCAAATACGCTTTCCTTTATCCGTATCGGTGCATTCGCAGTCAGCCACGCTTCCATCATGGAGGTTGTACTGATGCTTGCCGGTGCAGAAAGCGGGCATATTAACTGGGTAGTGATCGTACTCGGCAACCTGTTTGTATGTGGATTCGAAGGACTGATCGTTGGAATCCAGGTCCTGAGACTTGTCTATTACGAGATGTTCAGCCGTTTCTACAAAGGCAGCGGCCGCGAATTTAAACCTTATACAGGTACTGCAAAAAATTAGTTTTTCATTTTAGGAGGAAATTATCATGACTTTAGCAACTAAACTTATTCTCATTGCCGCACTGGTTTTAAGCATTTTCATTCCATTCGGATATTACCTGCTCGGAGAAAAAAATAAAGGACGTTATAAATGTGCACTTGCCTTCAATGTTCTTTCTTACTTTGGAACCTTCCTTGTAGCAGGGATCATGCTCTTTGGAAGTGTACCGGTACATGCTGCAGACGCCGCTGCCTCAGGCGCAGGTCTTGCAACCGGTCTTGGTTACATTGCAGCAGCTCTTGTTACCGGTCTTTCCTGCATCGGTGGCGGTATTGCCGTAGCAAGTGCAGCAAGCGCAGCTCTTGGAGCTATCAGCGAGGATTCCAGCGTCCTTGGTAAATCCCTTATCTTCGTAGGTCTTGCAGAAGGTGTATGCCTGTACGGTCTTATCATCTCCTTCATGATCATCAGCAGACTGTAATCATGAAAATGTATCTGATCAGTGACAACGTGGATACTTATACCGGAATGCGGCTTGCCGGCGTGGACGGTGTCGTAGTTCATGAAAAGCAGGAGCTGCGTGATGCGCTGGAAACTGCCATGAACGACAAGTCGATCGGTATCATTCTTCTGACGGAACGCTTTGGAAGAGAATTTCCGGATCTCATCGATGAGATCAAGTTAAAAAGAAAGATGCCTCTTCTGATCGAAATTCCGGACAGACACGGAACAGGACGTAAAAAGGATTTCATTACCTCATACGTCAATGAAGCGATTGGACTGAAACTTTAACTAGAAAGGCATAGAAGGTGAGACAATGACGCTTGAAGAGAAAATAGCGCATTTACAGGAAACGGTCATGACTGAAGCCCGTTCTGAAGGAAATGCGATCATTGACAATCACAAAAAAGCGCTTGAATCTTTATTTGAAAAGCATAAAAAAGAAGCGACCGCACAGTCTGAGGTCCGTATCAAATCCGAGACCTTAAGAGCCAGAAGGCAGGTAAATCAAGCTGCGGCAAAAGCCGAAACCGAACTGAAACGTGCTCTTGGCCAAACACAGAATGAATTAAAAGTCAGGCTGTTTGATGAAGTAAAGGAGCTTCTTTCTGACTTTACAAAAACAGACGAATATCTGGACTATCTCTGCAGCAAAATCCGCGAAGCCGCACGCTTTGCAGATGGCGAGGAGATGACCATTTATATTTCTCCTTCTGATAAGGAGAAACAGACAGAACTGGAAAAACGTACCGGCATGACGATCACCATCAGTGAATATGATTTTATGGGCGGTATGCGTGCTGTAATCCGAGGCCGTAATATTCTGATCGATCACAGCTTCCAGGCTGCAGTCGATTACGAATATCATCAGTTCAGTTTTGCAGCAGGAGGTGCAGGAATTGAATAAGACAGCAACTATTTATGGAATAAACGGTCCGGTCATCTATCTGAAGGGTGACACCGGATTCATGATGTCGGAAATGGTCTATGTGGGAAAGGAAAAGCTGGTTGGCGAAGTCATTTCCCTGGACAAAGACATCACGACTGTTCAGGTCTATGAAGAGACTTCCGGGCTGAAACCGGGAGAAATCGTAGAGGCTTCCGGAAGTCCGGTATCTGTAACTCTGGCACCCGGAATCCTGAACAATATTTTTGACGGAATCGAACGCCCGCTTGAGCAGATTGCAAATGTGGGCGGCGGTGCATTTATCACCCGCGGCGTCAGCGTTGATTCGCTTGACCGCGACAAATTATGGGATACCCACATCACCGTGGCCAAAGGAGATTACCTTCATGGCGGAGATATTATAGCGGAGGTTCCGGAGACCAGTGCGATCGTACACAAATGTATGGTTCCGCCGGATGTGGAAGGTGAAGTAATCTGCTGCGCGTCGGACGGAGATTACCGGATTGAAGATACACTTGTCACTCTGCGGCTTTCCGACGGAACAGAAAAACAGCTCAACATGATACAGCACTGGCCGATCCGTAAGGCGCGCCCAACAAGCTACCGTTTCCCGGCAAGTGTCCCTCTGATCACCGGACAGCGGATCCTGGATACCATGTTCCCGATTGCAAAGGGTGGAACTGCCGCAATCCCAGGCGGATTCGGTACCGGAAAAACCATGACCCAGCACCAGATCGCCAAATGGTCTGATGCCGATATTATCATCTACATCGGCTGCGGCGAGCGTGGAAATGAAATGACACAGGTGCTGGAAGAGTTTTCAGAGCTTGTGGATCCAAAGAGCGGCAATCCGCTGATGGACAGAACCACTCTGATCGCCAATACCTCCAACATGCCGGTAGCTGCCCGTGAAGCAAGTATTTATACCGGACTTACCCTGGCTGAATATTACCGTGACATGGGCTATGACGTAGCGATCATGGCAGACTCTACTTCCCGCTGGGCGGAAGCCTTACGTGAGCTTTCCGGCCGTCTGGAAGAGATGCCGGCAGAAGAAGGTTTCCCGGCTTACCTTGCCAGCCGTCTGTCTGCTTTCTACGAGCGCGCAGGCATGATGCATAACTTAAATGGCAGTGACGGATCCGTGACCATTATCGGCGCCGTATCGCCTCAGGGAGGCGATTTCTCCGAGCCGGTCACACAGAACACCAAACGTTTCGTCCGCTGCTTCTGGGGTCTGGACAAGAGCCTTGCCTACGCAAGACATTTTCCGGCGATCCACTGGCTGACCAGCTACAGCGAGTATCTGACCGATCTCGCCGCCTGGTACCACGACAATGTATCACCCAAATTCGTTGACTACCGCAACCGCATCATGGCACTTCTGAACCAGGAGAGCAGCCTGATGGAAATCGTAAAGCTGATCGGAAGTGATGTACTTCCGGACGATCAGAAGCTGGTTCTGGAAATCGCAAGAGTCATCCGTCTCGGATTTTTGCAGCAGAATGCATTCCACAAGGATGATACCTGTGTCTCTCTGCAGAAGCAGTACAAAATGATGGAAATCATTTTATATTTATACAAACGCTGCCGCGAACTGGTAGCCATGAATATGCCAATGTCTGTCCTCAAGGAGGAAAATATTTTTGAACGTGTCATTGCGATCAAATACGATGTTCCAAATGACAATCTTCAGCTTCTTGACCAGTATCTGGCAGACATTGATGCTTTCCATGACCGCATCATGGAAAAGAACGCGTAGGGAGGGAAAATAAAATGGCAATTGAATATTTAGGCCTCAGCAGCATTAACGGCCCTCTGATCGCGCTGGAAGGCGTTCAGGATGCTTTTTATGATGAAATCGTAGATTTTGTCGTAAACGGCAAAGAACACAAAATGGGACGTATTGTGGAGGTCTACAAGGACAAAGCAATCATCCAGGTATTTGAAGGCACGGAAAATATGTCTCTTAACAATACCCACACCAGACTTACCGGACATCCGATGGAAATCGGTCTGTCCGAAGAAATGCTTGGAAGAACCTTTAACGGAATCGGCGAACCGATCGACGACCTTGGACCGATCACGGTTGAAGAGGTGCGCGATGTCAACGGACTTCCGTTAAATCCGGTCCGACGTGAATACCCTCGTAACTATATCCGCACCGGAATTTCTGCGATTGACGGACTGACCACACTGATCCGTGGACAGAAGCTGCCGATCTTTTCCGGCAACGGTCTTCCGCACGACCAGCTTGCCGCACAGATCGTAAAGCAGGCTTCTCTGGGCGGCAGCACGAATGAGGATTTCGCCATCGTATTCGCCGCAATGGGTGTCAAGCATGACGTAGCTGATTTCTTCCGCAGAACCTTTGAGGAGAGCGGTGTTGCAAACCATGTGGCAATGTTCCTGAACCTTGCCAACGATCCTGTCGTCGAGCGTCTGATCACCCCGAAGGTTGCGCTGACCGCCGCTGAATACCTTGCATTTGAAAAAAATATGCACATTCTGGTCATTCTTACCGATATGACTTCCTTTGCCGAAGCCATGCGTGAGGTTTCTTCTTCCAAAGGAGAAATCCCAAGCCGTAAAGGATATCCGGGATATCTGTACAGTGAACTTGCCACCTTATATGAACGTGCAGGAATCGTAGAAGGAGTAAATGGTTCTGTCACACAGCTCCCGATCCTGACCATGCCAAATGATGACATTACCCACCCGATCCCTGACCTGACCGGTTATATCACCGAAGGACAGATCGTACTTGACCGGAATCTTCACGGACAGGCAATCTACCCGCCGATCAGCGTTCTTCCGTCCCTGTCCCGTCTGATGAAAGACGGTATCGGAAAAGGATATACCCGGGAAGACCACCAGGACCTGGCAAACCAGCTTTTCTCTGCATATGCTAAAGTAGGAGAGGCTCGGAATCTTGCTTCCGTTATCGGAGAAGACGAGCTTTCTCCGATTGACAAGAAATACCTGGAATTCGGAAAGGCATTCGAGGAGCGTTATATCGGCCAGGGACCGAATGAAAACCGTACCATCGAGGAAACCCTGGATCTTGGCTGGGAACTGCTTAGAATCCTTCCAAAAGAAGAACTTGACCGTGTCGATACCAAGATTCTTGACGTATACTACAAAGGCTAAGGAGGGAAGTCTATGGATCCACGTTCATTTCCCACCAAGGGAAATCTGATACTTGCGAAAAATTCACTGACACTTGCCAGACAGGGATATGAGCTGATGGACAAGAAGCGGAACATTCTGATCCGCGAGCTGATGGGCTTAATCGACGAAGCAAAGGATATTCAGGAAGAAATCGATAAAACCTTCACCTATGCCTATCAGTGCCTTCAGAGGGCGAATATCGAGCACGGGATCAGTACAGTAGAAGAACTTGCCTATACAGTTCCGATCGAGGATTCTATCCGCATCCAGACGCGAAGCATTATGGGAACAGAAATCCCGAAAGTGAAGTACGAAAAAGAAAATACCAGACCAACCTATGCATTCAGTACTTCCAGAGAATCCATCGATATCGCCCGTGATGCATTCTGCCGTGTAAAGGAGCTGACACTCAAGCTTTCTGAGGTAGAAAATGCAGCGTACCGGCTGGCTTCAAGTATCAAAAAGACACAGAAAAGGGCAAATGCCCTGAAAAATATTACGATTCCGATGTATGACAATCTCGTATATACGATTACAAATGCACTGGAAGAGAAGGAACGGGAAGAATTTACCCGACTGAAAGTGATCAAACGAATGAAAAACAAATAATATTTCTGAAAAAATCATAAAATATAGAAAATATATTGACAATACACCCGTTTTGTTATATAACTTATAGAACAAATAAGATTACAAAAGCAATAGATTTTACAAATCAGGGGGTGAGCATATGACTTTTTGGAAAGTATCCGACACCAGAATGAACTGCCTTATCACAGAAGCAGAGATTGCCGCACTTGGCTACTCACTGGAAGATCTGACACAGGACAGGGAGCGTACCGAAGAATTTTTGAATCTTCTTCTCAAGAAAGGGAAAGAAGTTCTTGGGCTTAACACAGACAATGGAATCCAGGGATTTTACGGTGCATTTCTTCCTGACCGGAGCCTGATGCTGTCGATCTCCTGCCAGACTGAGAATTCTCTGGAATCCATCCAAAAAGATGGTTCTGAAGCTTCCGGTATGTTGATCGAGCCTGACAGCAGTGAAAAAGAGACCGTTCGCTGGCAGATTCTCTTTCCAAGTCTGGATAATGCAATCGACTTCTGCAAGATCCTTGGATACGGCCAGGCATCAGAAAGCCGTCTGTATAAAGATGACGGTGTCTACTACCTGATGGTAGACTTCCCGAATACAGAAGACGGCAATAAAAAGGCTCAGCGCATCGTATCCGCCGGTGAATTCGGTGGCATGGTCGAAAAAGATGCAATTTCTGAAGCTTATCTGAATGAACATGAAAAATGCCTCCTGAACAAGGATGCAATCAATATTTTATGCAAGATGTAGTAGAAGGGCGTGTGAAAAAACGAAAGTTTTTTCATGCGTCCTTTGCTTATGAATACAACA
>ERZ825137.1040-NODE-1040-length-37429-cov-3.953658_pt1 | contig 37429 bp, 63 predicted proteins | sample MGYA00519873_ERZ825137 | MGnify/ENA primary metagenome ERZ825137 (study PRJEB31778, sample SAMEA3449190) | human gut metagenome | biome: human gut; feature: human-associated habitat; material: faeces | place: United Kingdom | collected 2010/2012 ...
ACCATCAACGGCCGTGATATAGACGATTACTTCGGTCTCGAGACCCTGAAGCTCATCGTCCGTCAGCCCCTCGTCGCCACCGGCACTGTCGGCAAGGTCGACATCGAAGCTACCGTCGCAGGCGGCGGCGTTTCCGGTCAGGCCGGCGCTATCCGTCACGGTATCTCCCGCGCGCTGCTCCTCGTTGATGACAGCTACCGCGCACCTCTGAAGGCCGCTGGTCTCCTGACCCGTGACCCGAGAATGAAAGAGCGTAAAAAGTACGGTCTCAAAGCCGCCCGTCGCGCACCTCAGTTCTCCAAGCGCTGATCTCAATTTGTTTCAGATCCAAAGCACCGAAGCCTTATGGCTCCGGTGCTTTTTGTTTATCAGAGCATCACGGCCTGAGCGGGCTTTCCGTCTATCGTGCGTGAAAAATATTCCGTATTACTTGACGCAGGACGCAGAAAATGTCATGCTAAAATAGTCAAATAATACAAGGGACAAAAACGTCAAGGAGGCAGAAGCATATGAGCGAAAAACAGAGCTGCGCAGCAGACATAGTCTATAAGCAGATAGACGGCGGCTGGCACCAATATACGGTGTCCCTCCGGCCCGGACAGAATTACAGCTGGAAAGATATCCTCGCAGATGCCGATTCCATAGCAGCTGCAGACCTTTAACCGATAGTGAATGTTCAGCTCATGACAGCAGCGGGCAAAGCAAAGGAGCTGACGGCCGCATATAAAAACAGCGGCTCCCTTTTTCCAGAAATTGAGGAGCTGACAGCGGGCGAGGGAAAAATGTTCAGCATTGCGGGAGTGAGCAAATCGCTGGATTGCCCGACCATAATAACGTGGTTCAACCAGCTCTGCGTCCTCGGGATCACCACGAAGGAATTATGCGGCTTCGGTCAGATCCGCAGATATGTCAAAACCGTCGCCGGGGAAAGGTTTGACGAGGCAGCAGTGCAGGCACACGGTTTCGACGACTTTGTTATTGAAACCGGCATGCTGAAGAAATATACCGGCAATGGCGGCAGTGTTATAATACCCAATGGCGTGACGAGCATCGGCGAAAGCGCGTTCGATAGGTGCACGAGCCTGACGAGCGTCACCATACCTGACAGCGTGAAGAGCATTGATAAATGTGCTTTTGAAGAGCGCAAAAGCCTGAAGAGCATCGTCTTGCCCAACAGCATCACAAGCATCGGCTGCGGAGCGTTCAAAGACTGCGAAAGCCTGACAAGTATTACCCTTCCAAATAGCGTGGCCAGCATCAGCGACAGGGTGTTCAGCGGCTGCAAAAATCTGAAGAGCGTCACCATACCAAAGCGGCTGGAGGCGGCGATCAGTCATTATAAATCAATAGAGAAGATCAGCTACACCGACAGCGCGGATAACAGCCTTTGAACAAAAGCTGTTGAAAAAAGGTTCTAAACTGAAAGTTGGGGGCGACCCGGAAAACCGAGTACTCCCAACTTTTAGTTTTAGAACCGAAAATTGCACTCCTATATGCTCTTATCCTGTGCTTGAAAATGTGCTTGAGTTGTGCCGGGGAATTGGATATTTGATGCAGCGCCGCGGAAAAAGCAAGTCCCCCCATTATGCCCCCCAAAGGGCTTTTACTGCCCGACCTTTGCCCCTCAAAAAATGCTCCGGTATCTTGAAAAGTATCTTGAGAATTTGGGTATGCTGGGCGTTTTTTTGTGAATTTCTATTGAAACTGCTGTACGGTTCCTTTTAACTCCGTCAACCTTTTGTTGCATTTTGTGTGCCTTTTTCGCCAAAAAGCGGGCTGAAATTCCCTATAATTCAAGCCGAAAATATAACGCAAAAAAGCTCCTGCATCTCTCGATGCAAGAGCTTTTTGGAGCTGCTACCCAGATTCGAACTGGGGACCTCATCCTTACCAATCGGTTGGTGCTCGCGGCTATGTCCATTGAAATTTCAAGGAAAACACCGTTTTCACGCAGTTAAGTATCTTGAAAAGTATCTTGAGAGCTGAAGGCAGCAAGCACAGATTTTGCGGTATCTTCCGGGCGATTTTGCATCAGATGTGCGTATATATTCAGCGTGATCGCCGCCGTAGCGTGACCGGCGAGATACTGCGCCGTCTTGACATCTGCGCCAGACAGGATCAGCTCGGAAATGTATGTATGACGCAGCAGGTGCCGCGTTACATGGAAGTTAAAGGCAACCTTGATATTCCTATACGGAACATCATCCACGATTTCCAGATTTTTTGTGATCGTCTTTCCATTGTTCTTATTATCCTTGTAGGTCACGGTGTGAACCTCGCGCACGGCGACGGCCTCCCATTCGTGCCGGAAGGACATGCTTGTATGAGGCGATCCGTCCCGGCGGCAGCAGACATAGCCGCTGTCGCGCCTAACGCTGCGCAGATGCTCCGTCAGAACGGGCGGTATCGGGACATCACGCCGCGCAGATTTGCTCTTGAGATTATTCGTCAGAACGGGCTGGTTGTGCTCCCATCGAAGAGCGCGGCGGACGCGGATGTGTGGAGCCTTGCCGTCGAGGTCGACGCAGTCCCATTGCAGCCCCAGCGCCTCCTCTCTGCGGAGTCCGGCATACATACAGAGCATGACGAAGGTCAGTATGCGCTCCCCCTGCAGCTCTCTAATGAGCGCGGCCTGCTGTTCTTTCGTCAGCGCGACCTTTTCGGGAGGCTTGCTGCCGCCGGCTTTAAGCCCCCGGCACGGAGAGCGGCTGATCAGCTCGTTCTCCTCGGCTGCTGCAAACATCATTTTGAGCGTCGTGACGATCTTCTGCTGGCTCGCTTTCGACAGGTTCGCCGCAGCCAGCATGACGGCACGGATGTTATCCGGCTTCACCTCGTCGAGCCGCAGCTGCCCGATGACCGGGCAGATATGATTATTTATCGCGTTCCTGTGACTCTGCCGCCCGCTGGAGGACAGCCCGGCGGTGTTCAGCTCGTACCACTTCGCAGCGTACTCAAATACATACGGCGACTGCGGGTTTTCCATCTCGGCAAACTCCGCCTCTTTTTCGCGCAGGCGCTCACGCAGCTCAGCTTTCGTTTTACCGTAAATCGCAAGCCACTTGCCAGTCTGCGGGTTTTTTATTTGCTTTTTATAATACTTCTTTTCCTCGACCCATGTAAATTCCGGGCGATTATTCTTCGGCAATGTTCTTTCACTCCTTACGTAAAAATACGTAAGTTTTGCTTGACATACGTAATATTACGTGTTATAATATAGTCACAGAGGATAAGAAAGGACGTGAGCACATAAAATACAGCGAGTTGGAACGAGAGCTAAAAAAGGCCGGGTGCTACATCCTGAAAGAAGGCAGCAACCATTCAATATGGTTCAGCCCAGTGAGCGGCCAGAAGTTCACAGTACCCCGGCACAAGACACAGGACGTCCCGAAGGGGACGCTGAAATCAATCAGGACGGCTGCGGGGCTTCAATAAAGCCCCTGGTTGTCAAAGAAAGGAGACCAAACACATGGCGAAATATGTTTACCCTGCAATATTTACGCAGGAGGAAGAAGGCGGGTTCTCTATCCGGTTCCCTGACATTCCCGGGTGCTATACATCGGCCGAGACTATCGACGAGGGTATCTCAATGGCGAACGACGCGCTTTGCCTTATGCTTTACGACATGGAAGAAAACGGCGAAACTCCGCCCGTGCCCTCTAAGATCACCAATGTAGCCGTCGGCAGCGGCGAATTTGCAACGCTCATCGCCTGCGACACCATCGAGTACCGCAAGTTTTACGACAACCGAGCCGTAAAGAAAACACTCAGCATCCCCTCGTGGCTCAATACGATGGCGGAGCGCGAGAACATCAACTTTTCCGCAGTCCTCCAGCAGGCACTGAAAGCCGAACTGAAACTCTAAAAATGTGCCCGATTCGGGCACAAACAGAGAAGTAACCGCCCCAGCTTCCAACTCGGCGGTTACTTCTCTGTTTCAGTTCTGTCTTGTTATCATTGGTGTTTGTAACCTGTTCATACAGGCACATAAAAAGAAGTAATCGCCGTTTCCTCTCAATATTCGGCGAGCACTTCAATTTTGCATATTGATTATATGCGCGCCGTATGGATTTGTCAAGTTCTCAAGCGTCAGCTACCGCATCCCAAAAGTCAGTCTCATTGACAATCTGAATAGCCGTCCCTTTTTTCCGTAGCCGTAACGCCTCTTCGATTTTTCGACCGTAGCAAGCAAATGCCCAGCACGGATTTCCAGCGTTGCCGACGACAAGGTAATCGGTCTTTGACGATACTCCGCTACGCGGCACACCGCCGAGTCGCGTGACCGTATCGACGAACTCTGCTCGGCTGCATTTATACGATTCGCCCGTAAAACAGAACGCGCGTCCCTCAAAGACTATGTCAGGGCACATAGCGCAGATGCCGGAAACCGAATATTTCTCGCGAAGTGCGGCAAAATCCGGTTCAATTAGATTATAAGAATCCTTGAACTCAATCAAATTGCTGATAAAGGCCATAAGCATATTGCGCTCGTCCGTACTGACCTGCCCATCAGCTAAAGCATAGGTCGTAAGAGACATCAATTCGTCATAAGGATATACACCCGCGAGAAAATCGTTGTTATCCAGCCAAGCCTTGAGTTGCTTAATCTCAGCGTCCGACAGTTCACCGTCAGCAAGCAAGCCGTGCGCCATCCCTGAGAGATACTGCACAGCAGAGGTGATCACGTCGTAATACGGGCTACTCTCCGCACAGTTTTCGCAAAGCCACAATATATTTTGGCGCTCCTCGACAGTGAAAACGCCATCGACAAGCGCTTCCTCCACGGCTGGAATAAGCTCTGTAAATGGATGGCGATTGCGCAGATTAGCATGTAGATTGACCCAGTTGGAAAACTCGCAAATCTCTTCCACGGAAGCGCTACCGTCTGCCGAGATTCCAGCAACAAGACCACGCAGCATATTAACAGCCTTATGCAGTTCTGCGGGTTTGCAGAACGCCCGGTAATCTTCAAGATTGGCCGTATCCATCCTCGTCGCCTCCTGATAAAATCGCCGGTGCCCTAATTGGGCACCGGCGTGAATTTATTTCCCCCGCCGCTCTTTGCGGCTGATGACAAAAAAGTACACCGTCGCGGTGACGCCGGCCGTCAGCGCAACGATCACGACCGCTCCGACTACGGACGGGGCGCCTCGCCACAGGCCGAAGTCGGGGTCTATGATATCAAGTCTCAAATACGGGACAAGCGCGATGATCGCCATCGCTGCGACGAAGGTCAGGCAGTAAATCAACCTGTCCTTTGCCCGCAGCGCCCGCCGGTGCTGCTCATATGAGCGTTCCAGCAGCTCATTTTCCCGTTTGACCGCCGCATTATCGTGCTCAAGCACCTCTATGCGGTGTTCGTTCTCCGAAGTTTTATCCGGAATTTCAATGCCGAAATACTCGTCCAGCGACACATTGCAGACCCGGCAGATCGGGCCGACCGTGTACACCGACGGGTCTTTTGACGCTCTCGCGAAGAATCCGTTAACCGTCGCTTCCGGTACTCCGGACAGCTCCGCAATGCGCCTGCTTGAGTTGTTCCCCTTATTTGCCCGACACAGATCTTTTAACAGCGGCTTTTCCGCCATTTCTTCGCCCCCCAAACCCGTTATATTCTGATTAAGGCAGCAGATACCCGAGCTTCGCGGTCATTTGACCGTGTTTGCGCATAGGCATAACCGATGATATTATGATAATATCTAAGCGTAGCAGATAGACCATAGCACCGGATATCTGCTAAAGCTTCGGTCGAGGCGGCAACCAAGGCCGGAGCAATTCTACAATGAAGGGGGGGCGCAAAGCCGGCAGCCCTGCGGTGTTCCTGTGCGCCGCAAATTTATTTTAGGAGGCAACCATGGAGGACACCAGACGGAGAGACCAGATCAACCGAATTATCAGTAAGTATCAGCAACTGCCGCCGGAAGACCGGGAGAGGGTGCTCACTCTCCTTGCGTCTTTAATAGAAGATCAACATAGTCCTCCATGCGCTGCAAGTTCTCATCGTTGAGCAGCTCTAGCTTGCGGTTAAGCCTGTCGTCTTTGACGACGGGCTTTTCTTTTTGCCCTAAAAGCTCATCTATTGAGCAATTAAAAATATCGGCCATTCGTTTCAAGGATTCAAAATCAGGCTCACGGCGACCGACTTCCCAGCCGCTCACAGTGCCCTGCTTTACTGACAGCATATCGGCAAGGTCTTTTTGCTTGAGCCTTGCTTCCTGCCTAAATTCCTTGATACGATTCATAGTTTATCACCTGATATAACAATACGCGATATTTCCGGCGTTTTCAAGCTTTATAACAAATCGCTTATTTTTTTAATATTACCTCTTGACATATAGCAAAACGCTGTATATAATCAGAATCGCAAACCGCTGTATAAAGCGCAACGCTATAAATCATAACGGAGGCGAGGGCAGGGAAATGAAGTGGACATTCGACGACGGCCATGAAATTTACATAGAGGCTGTCAGGTGCGCCCCGGACGACACAAGCACACTGGTCTTTTGGCCGACTATGCAGCTCCGCGCCAGCGACCGGCAAAAACTTGAGACAGAGCTCTCGGAAAAGTTCGGCAGAAAAGTTGTTGTCATGCCGTCATACCTGACCAATCAGCCCGGTGCAACCGTAAGAAACTGCGATTCGAGCTGCATGCGGGATCGAATACAGTCGCTTGACGAAAGGCTCAGCAGGAAGATTTTTGCCTGGAAGATTCTTTCCTTGTCCAATGCTATTGTGCTTATCCTTCACAGCATCCGCATTATTTTAGGCTGAAAAACGATAGAATCCCCACAAGACTGCCGACAACACCGATCGCAGTAAACACAGCATCGGCAACTTCTTTTCCCCTTTTCTTTTTCATCTGCACGTACTCCTCCAAGAAGCCGTCATCAATGGTGACCGTGCAGGAGTCGGAGATATCAGCGTCCGAGTAGCTGATTGTCAGCGGCGGGAAAGCATAGTTAAGCTCCAGATAGCTCTCAAGCTTCGCATGCCGGAGAATCTTGTCAAGCTGTTTATAACGAATGATCATCCCGCAAAGCTTGTATTGTTCTTTTGTCATGGCAACAACCACCTTTCACGGCGATATTACCACAAGGAGGCAGGAAATGAAAGTATTCGTCAGTATCTTCTTCGGAGCGGCGGTGATCCTCACGGTTTACTCAAATGTAGGCGCATGGCAGAGCGCGATCGTGCTCTGGAAGTACGGCAGCCGCTGGCCGCTCGCGGGCGTAGCCCTGCTGACGCTCCTGACGCTGTTCGCCTGGGCTGCGGGCTGCTACCTCATCAAGCATTACATATTTTAGTTTTCTCCTTTTCATCCTCTCTATACCTTTCCCCTTGCAGCTCCCCGCGGTCTTTGCTCTTCTTTTCCCGCGGGGAGGCCTTAATGCAGCCGACGCCGGTCGCAAGCCCGGGAGCAAGATGCAGAGCGAGGCAGACAGAAAGCAGGTGACGAAATGGACGAGCTCAAGAGGCTGCGCGAGGCCGCGGGACTATCCCAAGTTCAGCTTGCATTGAGACTGGGCGTGTCGCAGGGCACTATAGCACACTGGGAAATCGGCAGACGCGCTCCGCAGGCCAGGCACCTTATAAAGCTGGCGAACATCCTCGGATGCAGCGTTGACGCGCTGCTCGGACTGAACACCCAGGGCGCGGACGCAGCCCGTGACAATACAATACCTGACAGGGAGGTGCGCGTCAATGGATAAGGACGCCCGGAACATCTACAGAAACGCGCGGCAGACTGCCGGTCTGACGCAGGAGCGCTGGGCGGAGCTGCTGGGGATATCCCCGGACAGCGTCCGACGGTACGAGGCCGGGGCGATGCTGCCCAGCGACGAGACGGTGCTGATGATGGCGGAGACGACGGGAATCCTCGTTCTGCCGCTGTGGCACCTCAGGGCTAAGAGCGCGATAGCCGAGGACATGCTCCCGGATGTGCCGGACGTGCCGCTGCCTCAGGCGGTGCTGAAGCTGCTGACATCGGTCAAGGCCGTGAGCGGCAGCATCGACAACCTGATACAGATCGCGTCTGACGGCATGGTCGACAACCGCGAGGAGGCACTCTTCGAGGAGATCGCAGGCGATCTCGACGACGTTATCGAGGCGGCGATCGCCGTCAAGTGCTCGGGAGGTGCGAGACATGCCGAGTGACAGGTATCAGGGACGCTTCCCCGGCTACACCGGGAAGAAGCTCTTCGAGGTCGAGCACCCGGTATTCGGGCGCTGCACCGTGGCCGCACCCGACGAGAACGCGGCGCTGCTGCCCGCGGCGACCTTCTGGCACACGTTCTGGGGAACGTCGGAGTTCTACGCATACGCGAAAGTGACCCGCGCAGGGCTGCTGGAGAGGAGCTCCGATGGCTGAGCTTACGGTGATGGTGCGCGCCGCGCTGTTCTTCGGCGTGGTCGGGACTGTACTCAGCGCGCTTGCGCTGGCGCTGTATTGGAGGAGGCACTGATGGACGATAAGCTTATATCGAAGCTGGACGCCGCCGATATGCTCGGGGTCTCCGTCAAGACCGTCGAGCGGCTGATCGCCGACGGCGACCTGCCCATGTACAAGATTCGCGGGCAGTGCAGGCTGATGACGTCCGACATTAAGACGTACATAGCGGGCTGCCGCAGAGTTGCGGCTAAGGCAGCCCCCGTCCCCGCGCGCAGGCAGCCCGCCCGACGCGGCTCGAAGCTCGTCGGCTGCGGGTACTACCCGGGGATGAAAGTGGTATAACCGGGCGCACTGCACCTGAAATTTAGACAAGGAGGCTAATTATGATCAAATGCGACACTATGAAGCTCAACCCGCGCGGCCATGTGGTAGCCGAGGGCGGCCCTTTGCAGATTCTTTCTGAGGCAAAACTCTTATTCTGTGAGCTTATTAATCGCGAGAAGCTTTCTCCCGTTGCGGCGCGCTTCGCAGTAGAGGCGGCTATAGAGGTATGCAAGCTCGGCAACAGAGAGCTCAGCTTTTCAGAATACTCCGCCGCTTGTGATATCGCCGAGAAAAGAGTCGGATTCGACTGGAGCAAGTTCGTCGAAGAATGCACCGGCACAGATTTCCCCGGACGCACCGCTGGTAAGGACGACGGCGCGCCGACGGGCGACCGCTCGGTCGAGGTCTACGTTATCAAGCTCTGAGCGCTTTGGCCACAGGTGCCGAGCCGGGTTCGGCACCTGCCACGAGAGCACTCGCATCTCGAAAAATTAAAGGAGGTCTACCAATGTTCGAGAACAAGTATGTAATCGTCCGCGGCGATCGCTCCGGCGTATTTGCCGGGCATCTCAAGAGCAAGGAGGGCAGAGAGGTCACGCTGACCGACTGCCGCCGTCTCTGGTATTGGGACGGTGCAGCCAGCATATCCGAGCTTGCCAACATAGGCACCAAGAAGCCCCAGTCCTGTAAGTTCCCCGCACCGGTCGCCGAGATCTGCATAACGGACGCGATCGAGATCATTCCCTGCACCGAGGCCGCAGAGGCAAGCATCAAGGCGGTTCGCGTATGGACAGCTTAACGGTTCAGGAGTTCCTGAGAGTCGAATTTAACGGCTACGGCGACGGCTACGGCTACGGCTCCGGCTACGGCTCCGGCTCCGGCTCCGGCTACGGCTCCGGCTACGGCTCCGGCTCCGGCGACGGCTACGGCTACGGCGACGGCTCCGGCGACGGCTACGGCTACGGCTACGGCTTAAAGAGCCTCTGTGGAGAACCTGTCTATATGATCGACGGTGTGCCGACGATCATCACCGGGCTCCGCGGCTCTGTCGCGATGGGTTTTATCGTGATGACCGATCTGTCGAAGCGCAAGACATTCGTCGTCAAGGGCGGCGGAAAGTTCGCGCACGGTGAGGATCTCCACGCAGCTCAGGCAGCGCTGGAGGAGAAGCTTTTTGACGATATGCCCATTGAGGAAAAGCTTGAGGCGTTCCGGGAGAAGTTCACACCGGGCGAGGCTTACACCGTCGCGGACTTCTACGACTGGCACCATCGCCTCACGGGCAGCTGTTCGCAGGGCCGTGACGCCTTCGCGCAGGATCACGGGCTCAGCATGAGTGACGCCATGACCCCGGAGGAGTTTATCAACCTGACTAAGGACGCATTTGGCGGCCGGATCATCCGCCAGCTTGCGGAGCACTACGGTATTGATCTGTGAGCGCTTTGGAACCTGCGGCATCGGGAACGGTGCCGCATATCGAGAGCACTCGAAAAAGAGGAGGAGAGACTATGGCTACAGGCGCATTATGCCGAAAGCCCGGATACTGGGCAGTTCTGCCCGCACGGGTACGGTATGACGAAGAGCTGCGCCCCAATGCGAAGCTCATCTATGCAGAGATCACGGCGCTTGCGGACAGTACCGGTTTTTGCTGGGCGACAAACAAGTATCTGAGCGAGCTTTTCGGGCTGTCCAAGAAGACCGTCAGTGATCTGATTGGGACGCTTGAGAAAAAAGGCTACATACAGATCGAGGTCGTCCGCGACGAAAAAGGCGCGGTTTCAGACCGAAAAATCTACGTCGACCGCGTGAGTGTCGTAGTGCCTGACCCTATCCCTAAAAATGGGGATAGGTATCCCCAAAATAACGGATACCCTATCCCCAAAAATGGGGAAGAGAATAATATATATATTAACAATAACCCCCCTATATCCCCCCAGGGGGATGATGTGTGTGTGTCTGAACCGAAGCACAAGCCGGAGCGCTTCTCCAAGCTCTGGAGCTTCTACCCGCACTCCAAGCGCGGCAGCAAACAGCGGGCTATGAGGGCATGGGATAAGCTTAAGCCTTCGGACGAGCTGATCGACACCATCGCCAAGGCGCTTATGAGGCAGCTCCGGACGGACGAATGGAGCCGCGGCATAGGCGTGCCGCACCTCAGCTCCTACCTCAACGGGCGGCTCTGGCTCGATGCCGAGGAGATCGACGAGGCGGAGCCCGCGGCGATGTTCGAGACTGACGACGTGGAGGTCCTGCCGCTATGGACGTGAAGAACGACAAGACGCTGTATTCACAGCAGTCGCTGCTCGGCTCAATGCTTATCTCCCCGGAGATATGCGGCGCGGTGTTCCAGCGCGTCAAGGCCGACGACTTCGGCGACAAGTGGTGCCGGGACGCGTTCAAGCAGCTCCGGGTGATGTTCTTCGGCAATGAGCCCGTAGACCCGGCAGTATTGGCCAGCCGCCTCGGAGACGGCGCGACACAGTTTCTCGCCGATCTGATGCGCATGACGCCGACAGCGGCGAACTGGGAAGCATACGCCGACATAGTCGAGGACTCCGGAAAGCTCCGGCAGCTTCAGGCCGTCGCGATGCAGATAGTTACCTCCCCCGACCTCGACTGTGCGCGCAAGGCTTTGGCGCAGGTCGACCGAGTCGTTATCAAGCCCCGCATCCGCGTCGCGTCCTACTCGGACAGCCTCGGCCGCCTGCTTGATTATCTGGGAGACCCAACCCCGCCGCAGTACATAGACTGGGGCATCCCCACCATCAACGAAACGGTACAGGTCGCCGCCGGGGATTACATGATCATCGGCGCTGACAGCTCCGTCGGCAAGACGGCGATAATGCTTCAGCTGGCGCTTAATGCCGCGAAGAGCGGCAAGCGCGTCTGCATTTTCAGCCTTGAAACCACGGAGCGCAAACTCCTGATGCGCAGCGTAGCGCAGAACACCGGGGTGAATTTTCAGGCGATGAAGAACAAGCGGCTGAGCAAGGACGACTACTCTCGCATCATGGACTACGGCGAGAAAACCTCAAGGCTTGTCTGTGACGTCGCCGAAGCTTCCGGCGCGACTATCGACGACATCCGCGCCGTAGCCGTCGCGAACCGATACGACATTGTCATGCTGGACTACCTGCAAATCGCCAACGCTGAGGGCGGCTCCCGCCCGGAGATAGTCACTAACATCTCCATACAGCTCCGTACACTGGCGCAGTCCCTCGGTGTAACGGTTGTAGCGCTGTCGCAGCTTACCCCACCGGACAACCAAGCCAAGCTACGCAACGCGCCGATCATTCCGAACGTCGAGATGCTGCGAGAATCCCGGCAACTCAAACAGGACGCCGACATAATCCTGCTCATGGGGCTGGTCAAGCCCGGCGACCGCGCCAGCGATCGTATCGTCGTTATCGACAAGAATAAGGACGGCCCCTGTGGGCAGCTGTATCTCAGTTTTGACCCCGCGCACATGCGGTTTGACCCTGTGTCTGACGCAACGTCGAGGAAGTACTGGGAAACCCAGCAGAGGGCGCTCAAGGCCGCAGCGCTCAAAAAGCGAGCCGGGCAGATCACATTTGAAGAGCTGCCGGACAATGGCGACGAGCTCCCGTTTTAGGAGGTGAAGCGCGACGAAGATCGGAGACAAGATTCGATTCATCCCCTCAGCATGGACACAGTTTAGCGACGTGAATTCCCTCAGTTCCTACGGCGTCAAGGGCGACGTCGAGGGCGAGATAGTCGAGATCAACTATGCGCACCGGTGGTACAGGGCACGGTACCAGGCGGGCGGCGCGACACTTTACGAGTCATTCAAATTTTAAACAAAATCAGAGTCTGGAGGACCACAACGATGAGAACAACCGCGATAATCAACCTCAAGGGCGGCGTCGCAAAGACGACGACAGCCCTGAACATGGCCGCGATATTGGCCAAGGACTACAAGCAGCGCGTCCTGTTAGTGGACGCGGACAGTCAATGCAACTGCACCGAGTTTTTCCAGCGCGGCATCGCGCACCCCGGCACCCTCGCTGATATGCTGCGCGGCCTCGCGCCGTGCATCGAGCACAGCCGGTTCGACGGCGTCGACCTCCTGCCGGGAGACGACAGCCTGATGGACCTTGACCTGACGAAGATCGAGACCGGCAGCGCCTCCGCCGTGTGCCTGCGTGAGCTGACCGCGGAGCTGGGCGACAGGTACGACCGGATGATCATCGACTGCCCGCCGGCGTTCAATGCGGCCTCTGCCGCGGCGCTGGTGGCGGCGGACGAGGTCATCATCCCGATCAAGCTCGACGCGTTTTCCCTGCGCGGCATGGCGAACATCATGCAGCAGGTCAGCAACATGCGTAAGATCAACGACAGCCTCACCGTCGCCGGTATCCTGCCGACGATGTGGTACAAGTCGGATAACATCATCGAGGCCGAGAAGATGCTGCGCGAGTTTGGGCTCCCGGTGCTGCCCCATGTGAGGCGCACGAACAAGGTCGACGACATGACCTTTGCGCAGGAGCCGCTTGTTATCAGCTCGCCGAAGAGTGCGGCGGGCGTCGATTACCGCCGCGTCGTCGCGGCGCTGATGTGAGGAGGTGCGGTCATGGGATTCGATTTAGCGTCGGTGCTTAAAAACGTGCCCGATTCGGGCACAAATGACGGCCGTGAGCGCATCGAGTACATAGGGCTCGACAAGCTGCACGACGACCCGAACAACTTCTACTCCCTCGACGGCATCAAGGAGCTTGCCGAAAACATCGAGTTTGCGGGGCTCCAGCAGCCCGTCCGCGTCCGCCGCGATGCGGAGCACAGCGGCGAGTACATCATCGTCAGCGGCCACCGCCGCACGGCGGCGATGCGCAAGATCGTCGAGGACGGCAACAAGGCCTTTGAGACGGTGCCCTGCATCGTCGAGGCCGAGGGCGGCAGCGAGGCGCTGCGCGAGCTGCGCCTGATCTACGCCAACTCCGACACGCGCCGGATGTCCTCCGCGGATATCTCGAAGCAGGCCGAGCGCGTCGAGGCGCTGCTCTACCAGCTCAAGGAGGAGGGCGTCGAGTTCCCCGGCAGGATGCGCGACCACGTCGCCGAGGCCTGCAAGGTGAGCAAGTCGAAGCTGTCCCGCCTGAAGGTCATCCGCAACAAGCTCGCGCCGGACATCTACGCCGGGTATTACGAAAAGGGCAAACTGCCGGAGGACACGGCCTATGAGCTCGCCAAGCTGCCGGTCGACACCCAGCGTGTCATCGTGGACCGTGCGACGCGGAAAGACCGGGACGACATCAGGTACCTTTATTCGAGCAGGGTTAAAGATCAGGGCGCGGATATCCAGCGTTTCAGCAAAATGGCCTGCCGCTGCGAGCAGGGCGGGACCTGCGTCAATGTTCCGAATATGGTGGATAAACTCTACTCCAACGGATGGCGAGGCTATACGCACTGCGGCTCCGGCTGCTGCTACGACTGCGACGAGCTTGCGACCTGCTCAAAGTGCTGCTCCCGCATGGCGGAAGTCAAGGCGCAGAAAAAGGCTGAGAACAAAGAGGCCAAGGCCGCGAAAGCTGCGGCGCAGGCCGAACGCGACAGGCCGGCAGTCGACGCGCTGCGGCTGATGTGGAGCCGCATGGGCGAGGCCTGCAAGCGGGCGGGCGTCGATTACAACGAGGTCTGCGACGAGGCCGATATCTACGCCGCCCTGCCTCCCAAGGACGCGACCGCGCTGCTCACCGGCGACGGTAAACTTACGGCAGACACCCGGCCTCCGTTCGGCTACGTCGTCGGCCGTGACGCTATAGCGCACCTCGTCAAGCTGGCCGATCTGCTCGGCTGCTCGCTGGATTATCTCTTCGGCCGCGATGTGCCCGAATCGGGCACCGGCACGGCAGAGCCGAAGTGGATCGCAGGCAGGCCGACGAAGCCCGGCGTGTATCTGACCAAGTTCCACCCTCTGGATGATGACCTTGTGCTGGCTGACATCCAGACCGTATATGCCGACGGGTCGTTTTCCCTTGGTGATGTCGATGTTGTGGCGTGGTATCCTATCCCGCCGGAAGTGTGAAAGGAGGGTGGAAGATGGGTTATCATCCTCTCCTTGACGAGTGCCTTAAAGGGGCGCAGAGGGTCATCAAGGCCCAGGGTGACATTAAATTCGAGGGAATGCTGTACAGACAGCATCGGCTCAAGGTTCCCGAGAGCGTTGTGCGAGGATATGAGGAGCTCCTTAAGTATGAGCTTTTGTCACTATCGATAAAGCTCGACAAATGGGTTGAGCAAGGTGCGCCGATTGAGGAGAAAGACAATGGCAATAAGTAAAAAGACCCGTGAAGCTGTCTATCAGAAATATGCCGGACACTGTGCCTATTGCGGTAGACCGATTGCCTACAAGGACATGCAGGTCGACCACTTTAGACCGCTGCGAGCATGGGATACGGAGGATGCAGGAACCGACGATATCTCGAACCTCATGCCGGCGTGCCGGATGTGTAACCATTATAAGCGGGCAAACAGCATTGAAACGTTTCGCAGATACATCCGGGAAATTCCGCAAAAGCTCCGAGACAATTACATTTACAAGGTCGGCCTTGCTTATGGCAACGTCACAGAGCGTGAAAAGCCGATAGTGTTTTATTTTGAATTATTTTGAAGGGGAAATGTCAATGGATGAATACATCGCGCGGGGCAAATTCCTTGAAGCTGTCGGAGAACGAAACCGGAATTTCTGTGCCGGGCACTTGACTTACCAGCAGCTGAAAAGCATGATTGAAGGGTTCCCCGCTGCCGACGTTGCACCGGTGGTGCATGGGCGGTGGATTGAAAAATCAGCCCCGGCGAGAAAAATATACTTTGAGTGCTCACATTGCGGCGCGCAGGAGAACAAACACACGGCGATAAAGGGGCATTACTGCTGGCGTTGCGGCGCGAGAATGGATCTGGAGGCAGGTGGATGAAAGCAGTCTTAATCAGCATACGCCCGGAGTGGTGTGCGAAGATCGCGAGCGGCGAGAAGACAATTGAGGTGCGGAAAACGCGCCCGAAGCTGGAAACGCCGTTTAAGTGCTATATCTACTGCACGCTGCAAGGCTGTAACGATTTTTTTCGAGTTTATCTTGGGGGTGATGTTGCCAAGTGGAACCACGGCAAGTGGGCAGACCGCAAGGGCAAGGTCGTCGGGGAGTTTATCTGCGACCGGATTTATGGGCTTGCGCCTCTCAACCATGCACCGGATGACGTAGAAAAGCAAGCCTGCCTGACACGGGAAGAAATTGTGAACTACCTAAAGGGAACCGGCTACGGCTGGCATATCTCCGCCCTGCGCATCTACGACGAGGCGCGCGAACTGAGCGAGTTTACCGGACTACGCAATACGAGATTTGGCGCGGCACCGTATGATATCAAGCGCGCCCCGCAAAGCTGGTGCTATGTGGAGGAGCGGGATGACGACTGACAAAAAAATACTTGACGCGACCTGCGGATCTCGGACGATCTGGTTCAACAAAAGCCACCCGGCGGCTATGTACTGCGACAAGCGGTCGGAAGCGATAAGCGGAGTGTGGAAAAGTACCAACAAACAAAGCGAGCGGCAGTGCGTGATCGCCCCGGACATACAGTGTGATTTTACAGAACTTCCTTTTGAAGACAACACATTTGCGCTGGTCGTGTTTGACCCGCCTCACCTTAAAAGTGTGGGGGAAAATGCGTGGATGGCTAAGAAGTACGGCAAGCTTACTGAGAACTGGCCGCAAATGATTCACGACGGATTCAAAGAGTGCATGAGGGTACTCAAGCCTGACGGCGTGCTCGTATTCAAATGGTCAGAGACACAGATACCGGCGGCTGATGTCTGGAAAGCGATAGGCGAGAAACCTCTATTCGGACATCACAGCGGAAAGAAGATGCAAACATTCTGGGGATGCTTTATGAAACTGGAGGATTGACGATGGCGAAACCTGAGTACATAGAGCGGGGCGCAGCAAAGCACGCCGCAGACCTCGCATTTGATATGACAGAGACAGATGGATGCCGCTGCCTGCGCCGCCGGACAGAACAAGTGAGAACTGCCCATGAGTAAAAGCGGATTGCTCGCCCGGCAGAAGGCCGAGCGAGAGCTGTGGACAATCAAGGTGATCGCCTATACCGAGCAGCAGACTCTTGATGCGGTGTGCCTCGCACTCGCCGAGGGGTTTGGGTTCGGCGAAGAGCGGCTGAAACGCTTCCACGATGCCTTCAATGCCAAGTACGCGGAGATCCGCGAGCTGGAAAAGGGCGACACCAAGGATAACGAGTACGCCATCGCCAAGCAGGAGGCCGCGCTCAAGGCGGCCTGTGGTAAGTACTATTCGCCTCGCGAGGTGCGGTATGATATCAAGATCGTCACGCGAGACGGTAAGCAGCACAAATTGTGATAAGGAGGACGTTAACAATGCTTTGTCCATTTAAGCGCGTAACCACCCGCCTCCCCAGCGGTCAGACTAATGGTCAGGCCTTTGGCCTTTGCAGTGCAGAAAACTGCATGTCCTACTATGTGAAAAACGAGTACGACACCAAGCCGCCGTTTTCGGTAATTGGCAGCCGTCCCGCTTGCCGGCTCATAGAGCATCCGTATGCCGCACCGATAGCGTACTGCTCCATGTTCGGCTCGGCAGACGTAGGGACAAAACCGGAGGCGCTGGATGATGAATAAACCTGGCATTAACTATCTCCCAGATGTGGAGTTTCGTGCTCACATCAGTGAGCAGAATAATTGTGTTTGTTCCGGGTGCCGCAAGACTGGCACTGTTCTCAAACTAACAGTACCGGAAACGAAGTATAACGACGGCAAGCATCTCTCAACGAAGTATCACGGATACTGGATGTGCGTCGATTGCGTTGCGAAGGTCGCGAGGTGTTTTGATGCAGCGGTAAGGGAGCTGTACAAACTGTGACAAACAATTAATTAAACATTGCGGTCTATGGCCATGAGGCAAAGGACGTCAGGAGTATACACATGGCTTACCGCAAAAAAATCATATCGGCCGGTCCGCTGGTCAAGGAGATCATATATCCGTACCGCTCAGGCGGCAGCAGCTCAAACGGCCGGCGGCGCACCGGGACAAGCTCGGAAGCGCAGCGCCGGATGAACGCTATTTACTCGTGGCAGAAACTTGAGCTGCTGCTCGCGGCTAACCTTGTTAAGGGCGACGTCGTCGGGTGCCTGACCTTCGACGACTATCACCTCCCGGAGACCCGCGAGCAGGTCCGGAATAAATTCAAGTGGTTCCTCGACAAGCTCCGGGCAGCGCGCGAGGAACGAGGGCAGAACCTCGTCATGTTCTGGTCGATCGAGCATCTGCACGGCGAGGGGCGCTGGCATATACATATAGCGTGCAACGCTACCGGCAACGACTACGAGGAAATGCTCCGGTTATGGGGGCAGGGCGAGTGTGAGTTTAACGCGCTGCGTGTGGATAAGAAGAAGAACTATGAGACCTTAGCCCGGTATATGGCCAAGGAGGAACGGGACAAGGTAGGGCAGCGCTCTTGGAGCTACACCCGCAACGCTAAGAAGCCGGAAGTTGAGAGCTTCTCCGTGCGGGAGTTCGCGCCGCTGCGAGTTCCGAAGGACACGACAGTGTTCGAGGACGTCCGCAGCCGCGGCGAATGGCAGTACATCAAATACGCTTATAACAACGCGCTTAAGGTTCGGCGGCACCGCAGACGCCGGTCGTAGATTGTGCCCGATTCGGGCACCGGAAAATCTTTTTTATAAATTTTTTCTGGCTTGAAACCTATGTTATTAAAAGGAAAGGAGTGCTGAAAAGTATTGCAATCTCAAGACTTTTCTGTTAGACTAACAGTGAAAGACGGGTTCCTCCAGTGCCCAACTTGTCGCGGCAATAAAAAGCTGCTCAAGATCGAGCCGGACACGACGGCGACTAATCTGGTCGTCTTCTGCCGTTTCTGCAAAACCGAACATCGGATCGACATCAGTCGGGGCCAGTGCTTTGAGAGCCGGGGCCAGTGACAGACACATGAGTGTGTTTGTCGCTGGCCCCGGCTCTTTTTCGTTCCCCGGACAGCGCCGAGGCGATAGCCGGCGCACGGGGAAGAAAGGGCCGGGTGTCCGCGTATGAGTCAATCCTGGGCGAGGGGGTTCTACTCCGGCAAGGCGTGGCTGCGCTGCCGTGCGGCGTTCATCGCCAAGCGCCGCGCGATCGACGGCGGGATGTGTATGGACTGCGGCGAGAGGCTCGGCTACATCGCGCATCACTGGCCGGTCATGCTGACGGCCGAGACCGTCAACGATCCGGACATCGCGCTTAACCATGCAAATCTCCGCTGGGTCTGCAAAGAATGTCACGACAAGTATCCCGGGCACGGCGTTGCGCCGTCGCTCACGCCGCTGATCTGCTTCGACGCTGACGGCGACCCTATCCCCCCGTGATTTTTCTGCGGCTTCGGCCGCTCCTGACCGCCGCCCAGCATCGGGAGAATACACAGGGTCGCGCAAGGCCCCCCACCGAAAGCGCAAAAATCGGGCAGAAGAAAAATATCAACAAAGACCCCGCGCACATGAGGAAAAGCCGCGAAAGGAGGGCGAAAATGGGACGAAATGCAAAGCCAAAGACCAAAGCTGACCGGATAAAAGCCGAGAAAAAACGGCTTGAATCCATCTACCAGGACATAGACCCCGTTCGCCAGAAGCTCGCCGCTCCGCTCATCGAACGCGCCGCTTTCATGCGCATCGAGTGCGAGGATCTCGAAGCCGACATCAAGGAGAACGGCTGGACGGAGATGTTTACTCAGTCTGCAAACGTTGAGCCTTATGCCCGTGCCCGTCCGCAGGGGCAGAGTTACCAGAGTCTGAACGGGAACTACCAGAAAATCATCCGGCAGCTCGACTCCATGCTCCCCGCCGTTGCCGGCAACAGCGAGGACGACGGCTTCGGCAGTTTCGTCACGGGGCGTGATGACCCGTGACAAAGCGCAGGTCGTATCCCCTCACTTTCGCCCCGATACGCGAGTACTGGGCGAAAATCGAGAACGGGCAGGAAGTCGTCTCGCAGAAGATCTACCGGACCTACCGGCACATAGTCCGCCGCATGGACGGAAAAGGCTCGGAGTATTTCTACGACCCGCGGCGCGCTAACCACGTGATCGAGTTCGTCGAGAACTACTGCCGGCACTCCAAGGGCAAGCTCGGCGGTCAGCTCATTCAGCTTGAGCTTTGGGAAAAAGCGATGCTCGCGACGGTGTTCGGCTTCGTCGACATCGAGGGTAACCGTCAGTACCGCGAGGCGATCCTGATCGTCGGCAAGAAGAACGGCAAGAGCCTGCTCGCCTCGGCGATTGGCCTGTACATGCAGCTTGCCGATTCCGAGCCCGGCCCGGAGGTCTATGCAGTCGCTACCAAGCGCGACCAGGCTAAAATCATCTGGTCCGAATCAAAGCGCATGGTGCAGAAATCCCCGACGCTGCTCAAGCGTGTGCGGCCATTGGTCGGCGAGATCGCCAGCGACTACAACGACGGCGTATTCAAGCCGCTGTCCTCTGACAGCGACACGCTGGACGGCCTCAACGTTCATTGCGCACTGCTCGACGAGATTCACCAGTGGAAGAACGGGCGGCAGCTGTACGACATCATCGCCGACGGTATGTCCGCCCGCGAGCAGCCGCTGCTGTTTATCACCTCGACCGCTGGCAAGATCCGTGAGGATCTGTACGACGAGAAGTACGAGGAAATCGAGCGGGTCATTAACGGCTATGACGATCCTGACGGCTATCACGACGACCGCCTCATCGCGTTCGTCTATGAGCTCGACGCCCGTGCGGAGTGGACAGACCCCGCCTGCTGGAAAAAGGCCAATCCCGGCCTCGGCACCATCAAGAGCTACAGAACGCTCGCAGAGAAGGTCGAGAAGGCCAAGGCAAACCCCGCGCTTGTCAAGAATCTGGTCTGTAAGGAGTTTAACATCCGCGAGACCAGCTCCGAGGCGTGGCTCACCTTTGAGGAGCTCGACTGCCGCGACACGTACAAGCTCAATCCCGCGGAGCGTATTTTCGTCTGGGTTCACGACGGCATTGAAAAGGTGCTGCCGTATCCGACCTACGGCATCGGCGGCGTTGACCTGTCGAGCACGACCGATCTCACGGCCGCCCGTGTCATCTTCCAGGTTCCCGGGTGTGAGAAGATCTTCTCGATCTCTATGTACTGGCTGGCTGAGGATCTTCTCACCAAGCGAGTCAACGAGGACAAGATCCCGTATGACAAGTGGCTCGACCGCGGGCTGGTTCAGCTCAGCCCCGGCAACCACGTTCACGCAAAGTACGTCAAGGAGTGGTTTGTCTACGTTCAGGAGGAGCTGGACATCTACATCCCCTACGTCGGATACGACAGCTGGAGCGCGACCTACTTCGTTGAGGACATGGCTGACTACTTCGGCAAGATGTCAATGATCCCGGTCGTGCAGGGGAAAAAGACGCTCAGTGAGCCGATGAAGCGCCTCGGCAATGACCTCGGCAGCAAGCGCATCATCTACAACAACAATCCGATCGACAAGTGGTGCCTGGCGAATACGGCTTACGACGAGGACGTTAACGGCAACATTCAGCCGCATAAGACCAGCAAGCCGACCCGCCGCATTGACGGCACGGCTGCACTGCTGGACGCGTACACCGTGTTCCTGGACAAGCAGGACGAATACCGCGACCTAATCGCATAGGGAGTGATGCTTTGAGCATATTCGACAGATTTATAAACAAGACAATTTCCCGCGTCGACCTTGTGACTGAGCGCGGCAACGGCTTTTTTGCATGGAACGGCAAAGCTTACCAGAGCGACATTGTCCTCTCTGCCATCCGGCAGGATGTGAAGGCCGTCGGCAAGCTGACGCCGAAGCACGTCCGGGAAAGCTTCACCGCCGACGGCAAGCGCAAGATCGACATAAACCCGGAGCCTTATATCCGGTTCCTGCTTGAGGAGCCGAACCCGTGGATGACGGGCTCGTTGTTCCGCGAGAAGCTGATGACTCAGCTCAAACTCAACCAGAACGCTTTCGCGCTGATCCTGCGCGATGACAACGGGCTGCCGGTCAATATCTATCCGATATCGGCATCCGGATGCGAGGCCATTTACGACCGCAGCGGTGAGCTGTTCCTCAAGTTCTTTTTCAACAACGGCAAAATTTTTACCTTCAGGTATACGGACGTGATCCACCTGCGGGATAACTTCCACAAGGATGACATCTTCGGGACGCCGATATTTCCGGCGCTCGAACCGCTGATGCAGATCGTGTCCGTCACCGACCAGGGCATTGTCAAGGCCGTTAAAAACAGCTCGGTCATCCGCTGGCTGCTGAAGCTCAACAGCTCGATGCGGAAGAAGGACGTTGAAGAGCAGGCGAACAGCTTCGCCAAGGCGTTCCTCGACGTCGAGAACGGCCGAGGAGTGGCCGCCGTCGACGCGAAGGCGGACGCCGTACAGGTCAATCCGACCGACTACGTGCCGAACGCCGCGCAGATGGACCGAACCACGAAGCGCATTTATTCGCTTTTTGGAACTAATCAGAAGGTCGTTGACACCTCACGCAGCGAGGCCGAGTGGGGCGCACACTTCGACAGCGAGGTCGAGTGGGTGCAGAACCAGCTCAGCGAGGAGTTTACCCGGAAACTGTTTTCCCGCAAGGCGCGAGCCTTCGGGAACAAGATCGTATTCGAGGCGAGCGCTTGGGACTGCGCAAGCATGCAGACCAAGCTCAATCTCGTTTCACTTGTCGACCGCGGCGCTCTGACGCCGAACGAGTGGCGTGCTGCGTTCAACCTCGCGCCAGTCGACGGCGGCGATGAGCCGATACGGCGTCTTGACACCGCGCCGACAAAGCAAATAGGAGAGGGGGCATCATCCGGTGAGAATTGATGTAAAGGGCACCATCGTCAGCAGCGATGAGGCCTGGATCTACGATTGGTTCGGGATTGAGAACACAAGCCCGAAGCCAATCAGGGACGCTCTGGCGAGGGCCAGAGGTGAGCCCGTTGACGTCTACATAAACTCCGGCGGCGGCGATATCTTCGCCGGGGCGGAAATATACTCTGAGCTCAGAGCCTACAAAGGGCCGGTCGCATTGCATGTGACCGGCCTTGCTGCATCTGCGGCCTCGGTGATCGCCTGTGCAGGCCCGTCGGATATCTCGCCGACGGGGATGGTCATGGTACATAACGTGTCCGGCAGCGCTGCCGGGGACTACCACACCATGGACAAGCACAGCGACGTCCTCCGCAAGGCGAACGAGACGATTGCCGCCGCCTATGTTGAGAAAACCGGCATGACGCTTGATGCGGCACTGAAGCTCATGGACGATGAGACGTGGCTCTCCGCAGCTGACGCTGTGGAGAAAGGTCTGATCGACAAGGTCAGCGAGCCCGCCGTCCGCATCACAGCCGCCTGCTGCACGGTGCTTCCGGCGGAAGTTATTAACAAGATGCGCAGCTCGATCAAACCGCCCGAGGGTGAGCCCGCGGACGATCTGATAAAAGCCAAGGCCAAACTCAAATTTTATGAACTGAAAGGAAGATCTCTCACATGAAGAAAGAAACCTATCTCCAGAAGCGCAGCGAGCTCATGAATCAGGCCCAGCAGCTTCTGGACGCCGGCGACACCGAGAAATTCGAGGATGTCACCAAGCAGATTGAAACCCTCGACAATGAGTACGAGGAGTCCAGCAAGCGCCAGGCGAACCTTGACGCGCTCAAGGACCGTGTCGCCGGCCCTGACTTCGCCGCCGCTGCCGCTAATCCGCAGTTCGGCAACGTAGTCGGCCGCTACGAGCAGGGCGCGCCCGACGATATGTACGACTCCGCCGAGTATAAAGCGGCGTTCCCATCCCGGCGAAGTTCTCCAATGCCGACCAGAACACCAAGACCAGCGATGCGTCCGTAGTCATTCCGACCACGACCGTCCAGAAGATCTATGAGGCGATGGAGCGCGTCGGCAATATCCTGCCGCTCGTCACCCGCACGAACTTTGCTGGCGGCATGTCCGTGCCCACCTCCAGCGTCAAGCCGACTGCGACGTGGGTCGCTGAAGGCGCAGGCTCCGACACCCAGAAGAAGACCGTCTCTTATATCTCGTTCTCTTACCACAAGCTGCGCTGCGCAGTCCGTGTCAGCTACGAGATGGATAACATGGCTTACGGTTTCTTCGAGGCACAGCTGGCGCAGAACGTTGCCGAGGCGATCGTCAAGGCCGAGGAGACCGCCATCTTTAAGGGCACCGGCAGCGGCCAGCCCAAGGGCTTCCTGGCCGAGACCGCCACGGGCAACATCGACATCGCCAACACCAAGCACATTTCTTACGCCGACCTCTGCAAGGCCGAAGGCCTTGAGGAAGACGACGAGGCCATCTGGGTTATGACCAAGGCGACCTTTATGAACGAGATTCAGGGCATGGTCGATACCGACGGTCAGCCCGTCGCCCGCGTTAACTATGGCCTCAACGGCAAGCCCGAGTACTACATCTTCGGCCGCCGCGTCGAGATTGTCAACAAGGCTTACATGGATGACGCGAACCCTAACCCGACCGCCGACACCATCTGCGCCGCGCTCTACAACTTCCGCAACTACATTTTCAACAGCGGCGTCGCACTGCGCTTCCGCCGCTACACCGACGACAAGACCGACGATGAAGTTACCGTCGCGATCGAGGTCTGCGACGGCAGGAGCGTCCAGAATCAGAGCCTTATCACGCTAACCAACAAGAAGGCGGGCGGCTAATGTGCCCGAATCGGGCACAAGTGCGTGGGAGGTGCTTAAATGGCGATTCTCGATGATGTAAAGCTCTCCCTCGGCGGGATCTCCCACAAAAGGCTCGACAGCGAGATCGAGGCGGCTATAAACGCGGCCTGCCTCGATCTCCACATCGGCGGAGCGGAGAGCGTAGACAATGCCTGCAACGCCGACCCCCTCGTCGTACAGGCTATTAAGAACTACTGCCGTTACTGGTTCAACTATCAGGGCAACGGCGAGTTCTGGTTCAGCTCATACAAGGCGCTGCGTGATTCGATGGCGCTGTGCGGGCTCTACAACAGGGGTGACGACGATGAAGAGTAACCGGACACCGTTCACGGATCTGTGCAAGCTCATTGCAGTTAAAAAGACCTACGACGACGCGAAACACTATGAGACGGAGGACGTGCCGACCGAGGTGCTCTGTTCCGTCTCCCAGGGCGTCGGCCGCACAGAGTTTTACGAGGCTCTCAAAGCCGGCGTCAGGCTGTCTATGGTCGCAGAGGTCAACGAGTTCGACTACAACGGTCAGACCGTGCTTGAGCACGACGGGCACCGGTACAGCATCGAGCGCACGTATCCGACCGGGTACGGCACACTTGAGCTGAGCTGCGCGGAGGTGACGCGATGACGATAGATGAACGCATCACCGCGGCCGTGACGCCGGTCATGCCGGAGGTCGCGCCGCAGATCTATGAGGGCAGCGCCCTCACCTACTGCACCTACAACTACGACGAAATGCCCCAGCTGCACAGCTCCGGAAAGCCTCGGCGCATCACCTATCTGTGTCAGCTGCACCTCATGCTCCCGCTGGGCGCTGCTTCCGTAACGCTCCGCCGTGAGCTCTGCCGGGCTCTGTGGCACGCGGGCTTCACTTGGCCGCAGATCACCGACGCCTACGACGGCGACGGGCAGCACTGGGTATTTGAGTTCGAGGGCAAGGAGGCGCTGGGGGATGGCTAAGTTCTCCTCCGACGTCGGCCAGCTCATGCTGGACATGCAGCAGATCGCAGAGATCCCGGAGGACCTGATCGACGAGATGCTTCAGGCCGGCAGCAAGGTCGGCGTTGAAGCGATGCGCCGGTCACTGCGCCGGATGGGGCTCGTCAAGACCGGGCAGCTGATGAACAGCATCGTTGCAGTGCGAAAGACCGGGAAGGACGGGCGCATCTACTATCTGGCCTACCCTAAGGGGAGGCGCAAGGCCGAGCCGCACGTGCTCTCGGTCTCCAATGTTAACCGGGAGAATCCGCTGCACACCTACGCCAAGCCGCCGACTAACAACGACGTCGGCTTTGTGTGGGAGTTCGGAGCCCCGAAGCGCGGCATACAGCCGCGGCAGTGGATGCGCACGGCTAACGAAGAAAGCGCGGACGACGTAGTCGCCGCGGAGTTCAAAGTTTATGATGATTGGCTCAAATCCAAGGGATTCTGAGCCGGAAAGGAAAAATTATGAGCGATGCTCTCAGCAGTAAAAAACTCGTTCCTTTCGGTCTGCGTGACATTCTCTTCGGAGAATACCAGTACAACGACCAGACCGGCGCGATCACCTACGCAAACCAGACGGTACTCGGCCGCGGCATCACCGCCAACTTTGACCTGAAGTTTGCTGAAGGCCGCCTCTATTCTTCCGGAGCATTGAGCCGCTACAAGAAGAAGCTTACCGGCGGCACGATCTCTCTGGCGGTCGAGGCGCTGTCGCTGGCCGTTCAGGCAAGCATATTCAAGGCCGACACATCGGAGGTCGACATCGGCACCACCGGCAGCGCAAAGAAGATAACCGGCATCGGCTACGGTGAGAACACCCGCGGGCGCTACGTCGGTATAGCTGCATACGTCCCGGCCGACGACTCCGACGACTCGGACGCTTTTATCTGCATTTTCGTCCGCAAGGCGATGTTCGGCCCGCCGAGCATGGCCTACCAGACCGAGAACGACAGTATCCAGTGGACGACCCCGACCACGACCGGTGAATTTATCTCGCCAGACCGCAAGTCCGGCACGACCGCTCCGCTGATGATGGAGATCGCCGAGGTCGACTCGGAGACCGACGCTCTCGCATGGTGTAAGAAACAGCTCCAGATGACGGCGTGAGGTGAGTTATGGATATCCGAAACAAGGTGATGTACAAGAAAATCGGCGACGTAGAGTATGACCTCATTGCCGACTACAACACCATCATGGACATTCAAGCCGAGATGGGAAACCTCAACGCTTTAATTGATGGAACCGCGTATCTCCGCGTTGCGGCAATAGCTCTCACCTCTATGCTTAACGGGTGTGCTCATAGGCACCATTGGCCGCAGCACTTTGACATCCACGATGTTTCTAAGTACATGCCGCCTATCTCTGACTTCCCTGCCGCGGTTAATGAAGCAATGGCAATTGTCAGATTCGTCCGCCAGGCCATTATCAAAGACGATGAAGTCGAGACCCAGCCCGAAGGGAGCGCCGAAAAAAACTGAGCTCCGGCACACTGCCGGAGCTGAAAATTGATTTTGCGCAGGCTCTCGCCGTCTGGCTGACGCGGTTCAACGGCACGGAGGAAAGCTTCTGGTATGGGCTCTGCCCGCGCCGCCTGAACGCGCTGTGTGAGGCATTGCTTCCGCCGGAGCTCCCCCAACCGTTCCAGAGCCGTGATAAACCGTCTGCGCGTGAGTTCTTCCTTGGAGGTGAGTAAATGGCGACACGCAAAGTAAATACCGAGTTCACGGTCACCGGTGAAGAAAAGCTCAGACGGGCAATAACCGAGATCAACAACGGCGCGAAGGTGCTCAAGTCCGAGATGAATAAGCTCACTGCCGAGTATGACGGCAACACCGACAGCGCCGAATTTTTAACCCAGAAATACGACATCCTCGAGCGTCAAATGCTGACGCAGAAGGACAAGGTCGAGGCTCTTAAGCAGGCCGTCGCCGACTCCGCTGAGGCCTACGGTGAGGCTGACTCCCGGACGCAGAACTGGATAATCCAGCTCAACAACGCCGAGGCCGCGCTCGCCAACACCTACGGCGAGATGGAACGGACGCAGACGGCCATTGAGGGTATGGACGGCGCCTTAGACGATGTGTCCGGCTCGACCGGCTCGGCCGCCGAGGGCATGACTTCTCTCGGCGATGTTCTCGACACCGTCGCTGACAAGCTCGGTATCAAGCTGCCGGACGGTATCTCTAAGTTCACCGGCGGGCTCGGCAAAATCCCAGCTTCCACTGCCGCGGCGGCAGCCGGCGTTGCCGCGGTCGTCGCGGTCGTCATTAAGCTCGAGAAAAAGCTGATGGACGTCACCAAGGAGACCGCGGCAGCGGCTAAGGCGCTTGAGGCGCTGTCCTTGCAGACCAGCGTCAGCACGACGGACTTGCAGGCTTTCCAGTATGCCGAGGATTTTATCGGCGTCAGTTCCGACCAGCTCGCCGATTCGCTTAAAGACTTAACCACAAAGATGTCCGACGCGGCGAACGGCAACGAGGAGACCGCCGCGAAGTTTGACCAGCTCGGCGTATCCATCTACGACGCACAGGGCAACCTCCGCAGCTCCTATGACGTGTTTCTCGACGTGATAGACGGACTCGGCGAAATGAGCAACCAGGCAGAGCGCGACGCGCTGGCCATGAGTCTTATCAACGAAAGTGCGCAGCAGCTCAACCCGCTTATCGAGCAGGGTTCCGGTTCGCTGAAAAAATACGCAGCCGAGGCCGAGAACGTCGGCTACATCCTCAGCAATGACCAGCTAAAAGCGCTGACCGCCGTCGACGAAGCACAGAACCGGCTGCTGAAGTCTCAGGAGGCCGTCAGCAAGCAGATCAGCGCAGAGTACGCGCCGTATATGTCCGACGCTCTCAATGAGACACGCGAGCTTATAGAGAAGGTCGGCACAGCGCTTATCGACTCCGGCGCGGTCGAGGCGTTCGGTTCGATACTGGACAGCGCTGTCTCCCTGCTTGAGCCGCTGGGCGATCTCACCGCTGATATTCTCCCCCCGTTGGGGACTCTGCTGCAAGGCATTGCCGGGACGCTGGCATGGGCAGCAGATACAATCAATCTGATCGTCGGCCTGCTGACGCTCAACGGCGACCGCATCAGCACCGCGCTCGGGCTCAACCCGAACAAGGCATCGAACATCCAGAAGGCGCTCTACGGCGCGGACTATAAGACCGAGAGCTACTACGACTCGACCGGCAACTACTACGACCCGACGACCGGCCAGTGGACAGGCAACTACTTCCACAACGCCGGGGGCAACGACAACTTCCCCGGAGGGCGCACGAGGGTCGGCGAGAATGGCCCGGAGACCGTCTACCTGCCGCAGGGTACGGTCATCGCCAACGCGCAGGAGACGCGCGCTGACGGCGGCTACGACGCGCCTGTCAACGTCTACATTGAGGCGCGGACGATTCAGGAGTTTAACGACATTATTGAGATAGTGCGCGACGCCCAGCGCGTCCGCCGGATGAAGGGAGCGCCGAGATGAGCACGACACTGACACTGACCGCGAACAAGTCGGCGGCGGTGACCAAGGTTTGGGGCAGCAACAACGTACATTCTGGCGATATCTTTAATCTCCCCTGGTACAAGTTCAGCGATAATACCAATTATACCTACTATAACATTTTTGTCGGATTTGCTTCAGCCGCCGCGGCATATCGGTTTAAGCCTATAACCGCTGGACAACTTGACGTCACCTTCAACGGCTCCAATGCCATCGGTCGGTTCTACTTGTTTACCCTGGCAGAATCTTTCTCCGAGGACTCTGTCAGCTACGACGACGAGCCGTCTGCTTTTGAGACATCTTCTGTCGCCTCGAAAGCTTTTACGTCAGCCGTCTCTCTTCAGTCTTGGGCGCAAACTCTGAACAGTGCTGCCGTGAAGAGAATAGCACTGAACGGTCTCAAGCTTAATTCATCATTCAAATACGACCTGTCCACTCAGGACGCTGCTTTTCTGCTGTGTTCCTCGCGGCATGCGTCGACACCGCCTACACTGGCCATCACGTTCGGGGATGCAGATGCTGTCCCGGTCGCCGCAAATACGACGCCAGCAGCTGGCGCAGTGGTCAACCGAGCCGCGCCGGTCCTTTTCGCAGCAGATGTTTCTCAAGGTTCGGCTGTCACTTTAGAGCAATTGGCACCGACCAGCGCGACACTGCAATATCGTAAAAAAAGCGCAAGCTCCTACTCAGCGGCGGCAGCAACCGTGTCCGGAACATCCGCATCATGTACGCTTCCAGCAAATACGCTGACCGACTCCGGAGCTTATGAGTTCCGGTTTGTCGGCACGACCAATTCCAGCGCATCCTTCACGACTGATTGGCAGGAGTTCTCTTCCGTCGACACCATCCCCGTTGCGACGCCGCTCAGCCCCGACAGCTCCCTCGAAGACGGCACACAGGCAATCACATTCCGCTGGACTCACAGCAACGAGAGCGGCAGTGCGCAGACCAAGGCAGAGCTACAGAAGAGCGCTGACGGCAGTGCATGGACAACGCTCGGCACTGTGACAGGCGCATCCAACGAGTACGCCGCCCCGGCCGGTACATTCACCTCCGGGACATGGTACTGGAGAGTACGCACTTACAACCTCGACGGCGCTGCCGGAGGGTGGAGCGCCGCGCTGTCGTTCGTAGTCGTCGCGGGCCCAACCAAGCCCGTGATCGTAGTCAAGGACGCTTCCCCGCGGCCTCTCATAAACTGGCAGACCAGTGAACAGAGCGCCTACCAGCTACAGCTTGACGACATCATAGATGCCACCGAGTACGGCAGTGAGAAGACGTGGCGCTGCCCGGTCTACCTCGACGACGGGGCGCATACATTCCGCGTCCGCAGCCAGAACAGCTATGGACTGTGGAGTGAATGGGGCAGCGCGACCTTTACCGTCAGCCACACCGCGGGCGGGGCCGTCGTACTCACGGTCGACGCGGATCACCGCGCAGAGCTGTCATGGAGCTACGCCGGGAGCTGGACTGAGTTTGTGATCTATCGCGACGGCGTCGCGATAGCTAAGACAACGGACTACAGCTATACGGACGACTACTCCGTCGGCACTGTGCGCTATCAGGTGCGCGTCTGCGCCTCGGACGGAACGTATAACTATTCGCTCTCGAACGAGGTTACGGTATCCGTCATGCCCGAGACCGTCATGCTGTCGGCGTTAGGCTCCGGAGAATGGCTGTTTTTAAGGCTCTCCACGGCACAGCACAGGACGAACACTATCAAGGCCTCGCGCACGTTCAGCCTGACGCATCTGTCCGGGCGGAGATTCCCGGAGGCGGAGCTGACAGAGTTCTGCGACCGGTCGATATCCGTCAGCTACGCGACGGACGACGTGGCCGAAAAGACCGCGCTGGAGGCGCTGATGGGCTCCCCCGTCTGTCTCAAGACGCCGGGCGGCAAGATGGTCATAGGCATCCTCGACACACTCAGCGAGACGGAGAGCATGTTCTACAGCTCTTACAACTTTGCCGTGAGCCAGATGCACTATCCGGAGGAGGTCGACCTCGATGCGTGAGACGCAATACAAGCTCAACGCCCTGCACAATGGGGCGTTTCTTGCGGAGCTGCTCTTCTCCCCGGACGACGCGCCGAACATCAAGTTTGCCGCTGACGGTGAAATAAAGGGCAGCTTCTCCGGAGCTATTATCCCCGATGAGCGGTTCGATCTGCTCCGCGACGAGCTCCAGCCGATGATCTTCACCGGCACCGGCTGGAAGAGCTTGGGCATCTTCCGCCCCACAACTCCGACGCTGCAAGGCAGCACGACCGGAGAACGGCAGCAGATCACCGCCTATGACCGCGGCTGGATACTGAAGAATGACCGAATTGAAAGCCGCCTGTTCATCGCGGCCGGGACGAACTATATAACCGCAGCTGAGCAGCAGCTCGCGGCGGCAAACATAGCCCGGACGCGCATCATCCCCAACGCCTCCACGCTTCCGGCTGACCGTGAGTTTGAGCCCGGAACGACGAGGCTCGACATTATCAACACTCTGATGGGCGAGATCGTATACCGCGAGGTCTGGTTTGACGGAGACGGGCTGGCGCATCTTGAGCCTTATGCAGCACCCGCCGTCGAGAGGATCAAGCACCGGTACAGTTCACGAAACATTCTGCGAGAGCCTATGGCCCCGGATTACAGCGCCGGGACGGACATCTTTTCCGCGCCTAACGTGTTCATCTGCACCTGCGCAAACGCCGACCGGAGTGCGACTCTGACGGCGACCGCAGTCAACGACTCCCCGGTGTCTTCCAAAAGCACTATCAGACGCGGAATGCGAATTTGCCAGCAGGTCAAGGTCAACGAGATTGCCGATCAGTCAGCGCTTGACGCTTACGCGAAGAGGCTCGTTACAGAGTCTCAGTTGAGCACACAGACGGTCGAGTTTTCCACACTGGCCGAGGCTGGACACGGCGTCGGGGACATTATCGCGATAGATCACCCGACCATTGGGGGAATTTATGAGGAGACCGGCTGGAGCCTCACGCTCCGCGCCGGTGAGCTCATGAAGCACACTGCGAAAAGGACGGTGCTGTAATGGATGAGTTCTTCAACCTGCCCGCCGCCGAGGCGGAGCGTCCGCAGTTCCTGATCGCCACTGTCGGCGCTGTTGCGACCGACGGCGTGACGCTGATCTTCGCGGGCGAATCCGCACCGTCGACAAAAAAGTACAAAGGCAACGCCGCTCTTACGCTGAAGGCCGGGGATCGTGTAAAGCTGTCCTACGACAGCGGCACGTACCTGATCGACTACGTGATCGGCGTGCCGAAGTCCGGATAAGGAGGTACACCATGCTGACTATCCTTCAGGGGGACGCGCTGAGCGTCCCGATATCCATCAAACTCAACGGCAAAGAAGTGACCACCGCCGATATACAGGCGGTCAAGGTCACGATGGGCGGCGTTGAGAAGCGCTATCCCGGCGAGATCACATACGACTCCGGCCGATTTCTCTTCCCACTGACGCAGGAGGAGACACTGGGCATGACGCCAGGCGTCAACGAGGCGATAATCCGCCCGAAGTTCTCCGCCGAAAGCCTCCGCGGGGCGAGGATAAAAACCGCCTTCAGTGTGATCGCCTCCCCCGACAAGGAGGTGCTGTGATGGGCTGCTGCGGGCTGACCGTCGAGCTGATAGACGAGGCCCTGACCGTTGAGCTCGGCCCCGCCATCGTCGGCAGCGGCGGGGGCATTTATGACTATTATGACGGCGCGTATGACGTCGAGCCGCTCCGGACGGCACAGGTGCTGGAGACCGAGGGGCTCGTCATGCGCAAGGACGTGAACGTCCGGGGCGTCACCTTTCAGCAAACCACCAACGCCGCCGGAGGAAAGACCTGCAACATAGGAGGTGCAGACAACTAATGGGAAACAGTAAAATCATTTTTTACGGCGAGACCCTGATGGATCTCACCGGCGACACCGTAACCAAGGAGAAGCTGCTCAAGGGCATCACCGCGCACGACAAGGCCGGTGACCCCGTCATCGGCACGTGTGAGTTTGACAGCGACACAAGCGACGCCACCGCGAACGTGGACGACCTCCTCGCCGGGGAGACCGCTTACGCGCGCGGCGCGAAGCTTACCGGCACCATGCCGAACCGCGGCGCGGCGGCCGGGTCTATCTCCACTAAGGATGGCGAGTACACCATTGAGCTCGGCTACCACGACGGCAGCGGCAAGGTCAGCATAGCCGCCGCGGAAAAGCAGAAGCTCATTGCCGGGAATATCAAAAAAGATGTGACGATCCTCGGCGTCAAGGGTACCTATGGCGGCGAAAGCGTCAACGCGCAGAGTAAGAACGCGACCCCGGCCAAGACGGCACAAACGATCCTTCCCGACGAGGGCTACGACTACCTCTCTGAGGTCGTTATTGCCGCCGTGCCGTACACCAGCGCTGCGAACGCTGCCGGAGGTATGACCGTCACGATCGGAGCCTGAGCATGGGCAATAGTAAGATCGTCTACTATGGCGAGACGCTGATCGACCTCACCGGCGACACCGTCGAGGCCGCGAAGCTCCTCAAGGGCATTACCGCGCACGACAAGAAGGGCGAGAAGATCACCGGCACGTTTGAGGCGGCCGACCCCTACGCAATTATCGGCGTGACGTATCCGGAAGGAAGCGTCTGCACCTGCACGAACGGCACACTGACGCTGACGGCAAAAGACACGAGCGGTAAAGCACTATTTGTTATCCCCACCGCCGGGACATGGACGGTCAAGGCGGTCAAGGGCAGTAAGAGCACGAGCAAAACGGTATCAATCACCGCCGAGGGGCAGGTCAAGACGGTGGAGATAAACTTTAGGCTTTATGCCTTTAAAGAGAACGAGGGCATTGGATCAGGTCTATCTCTGCGCGGCATTAATTATATCAGTTCGGCAATAACCAATTCCGATTTGCCCTATGAAGCATCCGGGTTTTCCATTACAACCGCAAGAATGTTTGCAGAAGTGACAGCTATCGGAGAAAACTATTGGATTTCGGAAAAAGTAGACGTGTCTAATTACAGCGCGCTCAAATTAGACCTTGATTGTTCCGGACGCTACAACTCTTTATATGCAGTAAGCTTCGGCGTTGGACTTGATATTCCAACCTCGCAGCAAAATGTCGGAACTTTTATAGCATCTGCAGCAAATATCTATAGCAGTAACCGACAAACTCATGCCGTCGATATAAGCAATGTTAGCGGCGAGGTGTTTTTGAAGATTAAAGGATATGCTGTTGCATATCGTGTCTATAATTGGTGGCTTGAATAGTGAGGCGTGACATGACAATTTACATAGACAACGATTACAGATGCTATGTCTCCAAGGCTGACGGGCGCAGAGCGATAGAGACAGACTATTTCGACGGCAAATGCCCGGAATGGATAGAAAGTTACCGTTTCGTCCCCGAGGGCGAGACATGGACGCGCGAGGACGGAGAGGTGTTCACGAACATGGCAGCACCGTGGAAAGATCTGGGCGAAGCATACGTGGCGCAGACGGCGTACGTGGCGGCGCAGAACGCACAGTATGAAGCGGCGCTTACCGCCATTGAAAATGCACTGGGGGTAACATCATGACCATCGAAGAACGGAAGAATGCTATTCTTGCCAAAATCGCGGAGATAAAGCAGGGTGGAACTGATGAGGAAAAGCAGGACATGAAAGCCGCATTGGATTTACTTGGTGTAGTCAATGAGGAGGAAGCAACATGAGTTATCTTAATGGAGCTAAAAAGCTCCGCGCGGCGATGGACACCGCGGGGGATGCCCTCTCGGACGCGCAGGCGCGCGCCTGCAAGCTTATCTATCAGCAGTGGTCTAATCTCATAGGCACGACCGCAACGCCGGGACAGCGCTTCCTGTACGGCGATGCGCTATACAGAGTTCGCCCAGATGCATCGGAGCACACCTTCAGCGCCGAGTGGGTGCCGGGCGTGCCGACCGCTGCACTGTACGAAGTTATAGACGAAGAGCACAGCGGCACGATTGACGATCCTATCCCGTTCACTCAGCCGATGGAAATTTTCAACGGCAAGTATTACAGTCAGAACGGCAAGGTCTATCTCTGCACACGCGACAGCGGTAAGCCGCTCGCGTTCGACCTCGCTGAACTGGTAGGACTCTATGTAACGGAGGTAACGAGTGATGCCTGACGACGATAAGACCGACAGCGGCTTGCTGACGGAAGACGCACGCGAGAGCGTAGACCCGACAGGGTGGCTGCTCTCAAGATTTACGACAGTGACATGAGGAGGGCACCATGGGAATTATTGACAATGCCGTGACCCGCGCGCTGGAGATAGCGGCGGACGACAGCCACGGCTACGACCAGACAAACCGCTGGGGGCCTGACTACGATTGCAGCAGCCTTGTGATAGACAGCTTTAAGCACGCCGGGCTTCCCCTCAGCTGCACCTACACGGGCAACATGCGCGGGGACATGCTGCGCTGCGGCTTCGAGGACGTGACAAGCAGCGTTGACCTCAGCACCGGTGCAGGGCTTGAGCGCGGCGACGTGCTCCTGAACCACGTCCATCACACCGCCCTGTATATAGGCGGAGGGCAGCTCGTGCAGGCAAGCATTAACGAATACGGCACTGTGACCGGCGGTCAGACCGGAGACCAGACCGGGCGCGAGATATACACGCGCGGGTACTATAACTATCCGTGGGACTGCGTGCTCAGATACTCAGGGGGAGACAGCGCGGACGATCCGGAGAGCACGCCGGCCGCCGCGTACTGGCCGCCCCGGCTGCTCCAGTACACGCCGGGGCTCCGGCTCATGGTCGGCCCGGACGTGCGCGCGGTGCAGGCGCTGCTCCTCTGCCGCGGTTATAACCTGGATGTCGACGGCGAGTACGGCCCCGCGACTGCCGCGGCGGTTGGGCGCTTCCAGACGGTCTCCGGGCTTGACACGGACAGCGAGTGCGGCCCCAGAACATGGGCGGAGCTGCTGGCACTTCCGGGAGGTGATGCGGCATGAGATAGAACCGCCCGAAGCCAAACATAATACGGAGGACATTAAAAATGTCAGAAGCAATAGTCTGCGCCATCATCGCCGGGATCGTTTCAGTCCTCGGCACCTGGCTCGCGAATCGCAGGAGTCAGGCCGTCTTTCAGGCGGTCATTGAAACAAAATTCGAGGAACTCAGCAAGCATGTCGAGAAGCATAATCAGGTCATCGACAGAACCTATGCGTTGGAGACTCAGGCTGCCCTCATGGACGAGCAGATCAGAGTCGCCAACCACCGCATAGCCGACCTGGAGGCTTTTCACAAACCGTAAATGTGCCCGAATCGGGCACAAATCGAAAGGAGTCAAAACATGGAAATAGTAGGCATAGCGAGCGTGGCGGCGATCACCGTCATCGCATATCTTATCGGCGAGGTAGTCAAGGCAACCGGCCTTGATAACAAGTGGATTCCCGTCATCTGCGGGGTCTGCGGCGGCGCGCTGGGAGTCGTGGGCATGATGATCATGCCGGAGTTCCCGGCGACGGACTACATAACCGCCGTCGCCGTCGGCATCGTGTCCGGCCTCGCAGCTACCGGCGCTAATCAGATTGTTAAGCAGCTGGGCAAGTCCGAATAACTATTAACAGGGCCTGACGCAAGCCGCGTCAGACCGCACAGGAGGAGCGTTGCCGCGCTCCGGGCTTGCCGACCGGTATGATATGACGATATCGGCAGAGCTGCGCGAGCAGCTTTTAAGGCCGCATAGCAAGCCCAGTCTGTCGTTTCCGCGAGAGCTCAGAGAGCAGCTGGAACGCGACTGCGGCTTCACCGATGATGAAATCACCGTCCTGCGTCTCTGCGGGCGCGGATGGTGCTATGCAAGGATTGCCGACGAGCAGCATTGCAGCGTCGAGGTCATCAAACGGCGGGTGCGGTCGATTAAGAATAAGATAGCGAACTTATAGCACAGAACGCAGCAGGTTCAAGCCTGCTGCGTTCTGTGCGCTTCAATATCCCTTTTAATGAGCGTCTTAATGTACTCTCCCACGGGCAGCCCCTGTGCTTCAGCAGCGCCCTTAACAACGTCTCGCGTGAGCCCGTCGCGGCCGTCCTTCCGAAACTGAATAGTAACGGCGTCGTAGGTCTCGCGCTTATGGTTCCGGCGGTACTCGGTGCCCTCGGTCTCTTCCCAGGTTGATTTAGTCGACATCGCTTTCAAAGTCCTTTCCGTCGTCGAACTCGACGCCGTTTTCAACGAGACAGAGCGAGCAGAACAGGCTGTCGTTAGGCGTGTTCATCATCTGCACGAGGTGGTACCCCTCGACCTTCCGGAGCCGCTGCGCGATGTCTCGCGTGTCCTGCGCGCTGATGTGTTTGATGCCCAGCTCTGCGGCGGTCTCTCTCAGAGAGACGATGCGCATATCCTGCGACTTCTCGATCATTTTGTTAACTACATTCTCTTTAAACTCTTTCATTTCCTTTTCTCCTTTTTTCCTTTTCTCCTTTTCTCCTTTTCTCCTTTTCTCCTTTTCTCCTTTTCTCCTTTTCT
>ERZ825137.1045-NODE-1045-length-37343-cov-8.351695_pt1 | contig 37343 bp, 32 predicted proteins | sample MGYA00519873_ERZ825137 | MGnify/ENA primary metagenome ERZ825137 (study PRJEB31778, sample SAMEA3449190) | human gut metagenome | biome: human gut; feature: human-associated habitat; material: faeces | place: United Kingdom | collected 2010/2012 ...
GATGGTGCCAATGTTGACGTGCGGCTTGGTGCGCTCAAACTTTTGCTTCGCCATTGGAATAACCTCCTCGATAATTTCGGCTGACAGTTTAATGCGGCCCGCCGAATTGTCGGTGGTCGCGTTGGAGCAGGTGATGGGAATCGAACCCACGCGGTCAGCTTGGGAAGCTGAAGTTCTGCCATTAAACTACACCTGCAAATGGCTGTCAACCGGTTTACTCATCCATATTCTATCCAAATCCGGAGAAAATGTCAATATCTCGGCGCATTTTTCCCTGCAAAAACCTCTCGAGTTTTGCAGGGTCAGCCGTTTTTCCCGTTTGAAAGAAGGAACGTCCCGGTTTTCAGCCCGTATGCGCGTCAGTTTCCGCGCTCGGCCATCAGCTTTTCGAGCTTGTGTTTGACCCGCTGGAGCGCGTTGTCGATGCTCTTGACGTGGCGGTCGAGCATCTGCGCGATCTCCTGATAGCTCTTTCCGTCCAGATACGCCGCCAAAACCCGGCGCTCCAGAGGCGAAAGCGCCTCGTCGATGCGGCTTTCGATGCTCACGTAGCTTTCCCGGCCGATGAGCAGCTCCTCCGGGTCGGCGCTGCGCCCTTCGGTGATGACGTCCATCAGCGTTCGGTCGCTCTCCTCCTCGTAAATCGGCTTGTTGAGCGACACGTAGGAATTGAGCGGGATGTGCTTTTGTCTCGTCGCGGTCTTGATGGCGGTGATGATCTGGCGGGTGACGCAGATTTCGGCAAAGGCATGAAAGGAGGCGAGCTTGTCCGGCCTGAAATCGCGGAACGCCTTGAACAGGCCGATCATGCCCTCCTGCACGATGTCCTCGTGATCCGCGCCGACCAGAAAGTAGGATCGCGCCTTGGATCGGACGAAGTTCTTGTACTTGTTAAGCAGATATTCCGATGCGTCCGCGTCTCCCTGCTGCGCAAGCAGGGCGATTTCCTCATCGGTCATGCCGTCAAAGTCGTGGTGCATGGCTTCCTCCCTGCTCATTCCTCGCCCCGGCGCATCCGCTCAAAGATTTCGCGCTGATGGGGCGGCAGCCGGGAAAAGATGTCGCCGCGGGAGACCTTTTCCTCCCGCATGCGCACCCGTCCGGTCTGTCGGGTCTGCGTAATTTCGATCAAAAACTCCCTTGAGGAGATGCGCTCCGCGCCGCGCCCGAGCGTCACCGTCTGTTCGACCGCGTCGCTGGTCGCCACGCGAACCCGCCGCCATTTCGGCGCGGCGTCGCAGGCCGCCTCAATGTAGTTGTCCGCGCTTTCGGCGTGCTTGGTGAAGACGACCTCTACGCCGTGCATCATCGTGCGCGAGCGCGTGGGGCGGTCGGTATAGTGGCCGTCAAAAACGACGATCACCTCTTCGCCGGAATAGCCCGCGTAATCGGCAATCAGGTGGACGAGCCGCTCTCTGGCCTGCTCAATGCTCAGGTGCTCCTCGCGCGGCACGCTCCACGCACCGATGACGTTGTAGCCGTCCACCAGCAGCAGGGGCTTCATCTCACTTCGCGTCCATCATGGCGTAAAGCAGGATGCCCGCCGCCACGGACGCATTGAGGGATTCGATCTTGCCCTTCATCGGCAGGGTGACCACCTTGTCGCAGCTCTCGCCGACCAGTCGGCTCATGCCCTCGCCCTCCGAACCGATGACCAGCGCCTTCGGGCCGGAGAAATCGACCTTGCGGTAATCCTCGCCGTTCATCGCCGTGCCGTAGATCCAGATTCCCTCTTTCTTGAGTCGCTCGATCGTGCGGGTCAGGTTCACCTCGCGCGCGACCGGCAGATATTCCACCGCGCCCGCGCTCGCCTTGACGGCCGCCGGGGTCAGCCCCACCGCGCGGCGCTCCGGGATAATCACGCCGTGCGCGCCCGCGCACTCCGCGCTGCGGATGATTGCGCCGAGATTATGCGGGTCGGTCACGCCGTCGAGGATGACGAGGAACGGCGCTTCGCCGCGCGCCTTGGCCAGCGCCAGCATGTCGTCCACCGTCTGATACGCATACGCGGAAACGACGGCGATCAGCCCTTGATGGCCGGGCGCCATCGCGTCCAGATGCGCCCTGTCCACTTCCTGCACGATGACCTTCTGCTCGCGCGCCATCGCGACGATTTCACGGGCAGAGCCGATGAGCTCGCCCTTCGCGACCAGCAGCTTCTCCATGTCGCGCCCCGCCTTCAGCGCCTCGCGGATGGGGTTCCGGCCGACGAGCAGGTTGCTCATCTCTTCCTCCTGCGGGGCGGGCGGCGTCATCGGGCGCTCGCCATACGGGCGGCGCTCTCCGTTATTCGGGCGCTCACCATACGGACGGCGCTCTCCGTTGTTCGGGCGCTCGCCATACCCGCGGCGCTCCCCGTTATTCGGGCGCTCGCCATACGCGCGGCGCTCTCCGTTATTCGGGCGCTCACCATACCCGCGGCGCTCTCCGTTATTCGAACGCTCGCCATACGGGCGGCGTTCGCCGTTGTTCGGGCGCTCGCCATACCCGCGGCGCTCTCCGTTGTTCGGGCGCTCGCCATACCCACGGCGCTCTCCGTTGTTCGAGCGCTCGCCATACGCGCGGCGCTCTCCGTTGTTCGGGCGCTCGCCATACGCGCGGCGCTCTCCGTTGTTCGGGCGCTCGCCATACGGACGGCGCTCTCCGTTGTTCGGGCGGCCGCCATACGGACGGCGGTTCTGCTCGCCGTCGCGCTCCGGGCGCAGGGTCTCCTCGTCGTCGCGCCAGTCGTCGCGCGGGCTGCGGGGCTTTTTCGTAAACTGATCGTAGTATGCCATAATGGTTTCCTTTCTCATTCGAGCGGGTGGTCTGTCTCGGTCAAATTTTTATAAATTGCCTGCTTTTTCGCGCACTTCGGCGGCTTTTCCGCAGGTGTTTTTGCCCTCCGGGCATGCGCCGGATACGCACGCGGGTCCCGCGTGTTCAAACAGCGCGGGCGCGGCCTGCTTGCACAGGGCGAGCATCTGCCACGCCATTTCGCGAATCTCCCATTGCGCGCGGTTGCAGCAGCGCAGCGAGAAAAAGTGCATCAGCTCCCGCGCGTTCATCGTCATCACCAGGCGCGTCGCGGCGGCGTTGGGCAGCACGAAGCGCGCGTCCTCGTTCGCGCTCTCCTTCGCCCCGCCCAGCTTCTCCTGCCAGCGGCAATACCATGTGTGCATGGTCTCCATCTGGCGGATGAATTCCTGCCGCTCGTCCTCGCCCAGCGCCTCGATGGCCGGGGGAATCACGTAGTCAAAGCCGTCGGCCATGGAGACATAGCGCTGGCTCTGCACGGAGAACGACGCGATTCTGTGCCGCGTAAGCTGCGCCAGCAGCGCGCGGCTCACGCCCTCCACCGCGAAGGTGAAGCTCGCGTGTTCGGTCACGGAGAGATGGCCGCGCTGCATCACGCGCTCCACAAAGCCGCGCTGGTCGCCGCTCTCCACCTTCTGCTGCAAAGCGTCCAAATCCGCTCTGGCATAACAAAGCCGCGCGCCCAGCGCGACAAGCTCATCCGGGTCGGGCGTGGCGCGCAGCAGAATTACTTTGAGTTTTGCCTGTGCCATATTTCCTCCGTGCGTGCAATCGCAAGGGTAATCAGCTCGTCGAGCCGTTGGGTCTGGTTGGTCACGTAGAGATAGCCCCAGAGCGCCTCCAGCCCCGTGGCGTGCGCATAATCCGCCGGATCGGCGTGCTTCGGCGCGGCGTGCTTGGCCTGCGCGTTGCGGCCGCGCCGCGTGACGTCGGCCTCCTGCTCGGTCAGCTCGTTCTCAATCGCCGCCAGCATCGCCGCCTGCGCCGCCGCGCTGACCATCCGCACCGCCTGTTTGTGCATCGACCCGACACTCATCTTTCTGGAAACCAGCAGGCTGCGGACGTACAGATCGTGCAGCGTGTCGCCGACGTAAGCCAGTTGGAGCGGGTTCAACTCCCTCGGGTCCGGGAGGGAAAATGCGGCCTGCGCCGCCCTGATTTCTTCGCCTTGCAAAAGGGCACTTCCTTTATCGTTTCACAAACGGCGCACTCCGCCATTTTTTCAGGGTATAGTATACCATGAACCCGAAAAAAGGGCAAGCGTCAAAAGCGCGTCGGGCGGGGTTCTGTCGGCGCTCAATCTTTCTTTTTCGCTTTCACCGCGTTCCGGCCGCAAAAAAAGGCAGGAACGGGAAAAAAAGAAAAGAAAGAGGCCGCCTCCTCTCCTTCCGGCGAGCGAAGCGGCCCGATCTGCTGATTATTGTGTTTGAAAAACGGTTTATTCGACGACGGCGCCCTTATTCGCGCTGGAAACCAGCTTCGCGTAGCGCGCCAGATAGCCCTTGGTGACGTTCGGCGGCGGGCAGACCCACGCCTCGCGGCGCTTGGCGAGCGTCGCGTCGTCCACCTTCAATTCGAGCTTGCCGTTTGGGATGTCGATGGCGATGACGTCGCCCTCCTCGATGAGGCCGATCATGCCGCCGCTCGCGCCCTCGGGCGAAACGTGGCCGATGGCCGCGCCGCGGGTCGCGCCGGAGAAGCGGCCGTCGGTGATGAGCGCCACTTCCTTGTCAAGCCCCATGCCGCAGATGGCGCTGGTCGGGCTGAGCATTTCGCGCATGCCCGGGCCGCCCTTCGGGCCCTCATAGCGGATGACCACCACGTCGCCCGGCTTGATCTGACCGGCGTAGATGGCGGCGATGGCCTCATCCTCGCTGTTGAACACGCGGGCAGGGCCTTCGTGAACGAGCATCTCCTTGGCGACGGCGCTGCGCTTGACGACCGCGCCGTCCGGCGCGAGGTTGCCGCGCAGGATCATCAGGCCGCCGGTCGGGGAATACGGCTCGTCGAACGGGCGGATGACCTCGTGGTTGTGGTTTTTGCTCAGGCTGATCTCCTCGCCCAGCGTCATGCCGGAGACGGTCAGCGCGTTTTCGTCGAGCAGGCCGCGCCCCTTGAGCTCGCTGAGCACGCCCATCACGCCGCCCGCCAGATGCAGGTCGATGACGTGGTGATGGCCGGCCGGCGCGAGATGGCACAGGTTCGGCACCTTGGCGCTCGCCTCGTTGACCCAGTTGAGGTCGAAGTCGATCCCGGCCTCGTGCGCGATGGCGGGCAGATGCAGCACGGTGTTGGTGGAGCAGCCCAGCGCCATATCCAGACAGAGCGCGTTGCGGAACGCGGATTCGGTCATAATCTTCTCCGGGGTCAACCCCTCCCGAACCAGCTCGACGACCCGCATGCCGGTCTTTTTGGCCAGACGGATGCGCGCCGCGTCCACGGCGGCAATCGTGCCGTTCCCCGGCAGCGCCATGCCGATAACCTCGGTGATGCAGTTCATGGAGTTCGCGGTGAACATGCCGGAGCAGCTTCCGCAGCCCGGGCAGGCGGCGGATTCCACCGCGTTGAGCTGCGCGTCGTCCATCTTGCCCGCCTTATACGCGCCGACCGCCTCGAACACGGAGTTCAAATCCATGTCGCCGCTGCCGCCGGGCATACGGCCGGGCATCATCGGGCCGCCGGAGATGACCATGGCGGGCAGGTTGAGGCGGCGCGCCGCCATCAGCATGCCGGGCACGATCTTGTCGCAGTTCGGGATGAACACCATGCCGTCAAAGCCGTGGGCAATCGCCATCGACTCGCAGCTATCGGCGATCAGCTCGCGGGAGGCGAGGGAATACTTCATGCCGACATGACCCATGGCGATGCCGTCGCACACGCCGATGGCCGGGAATTCGACCGGCACGCCGCCCGCCAGACGGATGCCGTCCTTGACGGCCTGCGCGATGTTGTTCAGGTGGTTGTGCCCCGGCACGCACTCCGACTTCGCGCTGACCACGCCGATCAGCGGGAGCTTCAGCTCCTCGTCGGTCAGGCCGAGCGCCTTCCAAAGGGAACGGTGCGGTGCCTTCTCCGGGCCACTTTTCACGCGATCACTGACTGCCATCTTACAGCTCCTCCACTTTCGTGCCCCAGCTCATCTTGCTGCGCAGATCCTTGCCAACCTCCTCAAGCTGACTGCCCGCCTCGATGCGGCGCTTGGCGAGGAAGTGGACGCAGCCGCTCTGGTTTTCGAGCAGCCAGTTGCGGGCGAAGGTGCCGTCCTGAATCTCGGTGAGCACCTTCTTCATCTCCTTCTTGGTTTCCTCGGTGATCAGGCGCTGGCCGATCTCGTAATCGCCGTATTCGGCGGTGTTGGAGATGGAATAGCGCATGCCCGCAAAGCCGTGCGCGAAGATGAGATCGACGATGAGCTTCATCTCGTGGATGCACTCGAAATAGGCGTTTTCCGGCTGATAGCCCGCCTCCACCAGCGTGTCAAAGCCCGCCTTCATCAGCGCGGTCACGCCGCCGCAGAGGACGCACTGCTCGCCGAACAGGTCGGTCTCGGTCTCCTCGCGGAAGGTCGTCTTGAGGATGCCGGCGCGCGCGCCGCCGATGCCCGCCGCATACGCCAGCGCGTAATCCTGCGCCTTGCCGGAGGCGTCCTGATAGACGGCGACGAGATCGGGCACGCCCTTGCCCTCCAGATACTGGCTGCGGACGGTGTGACCCGGTCCCTTGGGCGCGATCATCACCACGTCGATGTCCTTCGGCGGCTTGATGCAGCCAAAGTGGATGTTGAAGCCGTGCGCAAACGCGAGGATCATGCCGGGGCGCAGATACGGTTCGATGTCCTTGTGATACATCGCCGCCTGCTTCTCGTCGTTGATGAGGATCATGATCATGTCGGCAACCTTGGCGGCCTCGGCCGTGGTCATAACGGTCAGCCCGGCCGCCTCGGCCTTCTTCCAGCTCTTGCTGCCCTCATACAGCGCGACGACCACGTCGCAGCCGGAATCGCGCAGGTTAAGCGCGTGCGCGTGTCCCTGCGAGCCGTAGCCGACGATGGCAATCTTTTTGCCCATCAGATATTCGAGGTTGCAATCCTGCGCGTAAAACATCTGTGCCATTGTATTTTTCCTCCTTGTCCGTCTTTTCCGTTTGTTTTTTGGATTTGTTGTTTGGCTTCGTTGGTTTAGTCAAATATATCTGAACTCATCACTTCGTCGCCGCGTTCGAGCGCGACCACGCCGGTGCGAACCAGCTCCAGTATGCCGTAATCCTCCAGCAGCCGCATCATCGCGGTGATCTTGTCGTTGTCGCCCGTGATCTCCAAAATCATCGAGGATTTGGTCACGTCCAGCACCTTCGCCTTGAAGATATCCACCAGCCGCATCAGCCCCTCGCGTTCCTTCACGCCTGCGGCGACCTTGACCAGCAGGAGCTGGCGCTCCACGTCGTTTTTATTGCTGAGCACCTGCACCTTCTGCACGCAGATCAGCTTGTAGAGCTGCTGCACCAGCTGCTCGATGTGCGCGTCGTCGCCCAGCACCACGATCGTGATGCGGGAGACCTCGCGATCCTGCGTCGGGCCGACGGCGAGGCTCTCGATGTTGAAGCCGCGCCGGGAAAACAGGCCGGACACGCGGGAGAGCACGCCCGGCTCATTGGAAACCAATACGCCGACGGTGTAGCGGCGCAGTTTGTCGGGGTTCATCACCATAAGCCGTCACCTCCGTCAATTCAGGCAGAACGAGTCGATCGGCGAGCCGGGCGCGACCATCGGCGCAACCATCTCGTCGATATCCAGCATGCACTCGATGATGCAGGGCTCGCGCTTCTCGACAGCCGCCTTGAACGCCGCCGCGAACGTCTCCACCGCGTTCACCCGCGCGCCGGAGAGCCCGTAGGCCGCCGCCAGCTTCATAAAATCCGGCCCGCGGTCGAGCGTCGTCTGGCTGTAGCGGTGGCCGAAGAACAGCGTCTGCCACTGGCGCACCATGCCCAGCGTGCCGTTGTTGAAGATGACGACGATCACCGGAATGCCGTAATACCCGATGGTGGAAAGCTCGGTCAGATTCATGCGGAACGAGCCGTCGCCCGTGACCAGCGCCACCGGCCTGCCCGCCGGATCGCTCGCCGCCGCGCCCATCGCCGCACCGAGGCCGAAGCCCATCGTGCCCAGACCGCCGCTGGTAATCAACTGGCGCGGATGCAGGAACGGGAAATGCTGCGCCGTCCACATCTGGTGCTGGCCAACGTCCGTCGCCACGGTGATTTCCGGGGCGATTGCGGCCATCTGGCGGAGGATCTTGCGCGGCTCGAACAGCTCGTCGCTCAGGTATTCCTCCATCATGCTCCGCGCCTGCTGCATCCATTGCCCGTTGGCCTTCTGCGCCGCGCGCGAAAGCAGCAGCTCGAGCACCACGCGCGCGTCGCCGGTGATATGCAGCGTGGTGGAAACGTTCTTGTTGATCTCCGCGCGGTCGATGTCGATATGCAGCACCTTGGCCTGCGCCGCGAACGTCTCCGCGTTGCCCAGCGCGCGATCCGAAAAGCGAACGCCGACGGCAATCAGCAAATCGCAGCGCTGCATGGCGATGTTTGCCGCGTGCGTGCCGTGCATGCCCAGCATGCCCAGCATGCGCGGGTTGTCCGCCGGAACGGCGCCCAGCCCCATCAGCGTGGAGACCACAGGCGCATCCACCAGATCGGCGAAGGCCGCCAGCTCCCGCTCCGCGCCGGAGAGAATCACGCCGCCGCCGCAGTAAATCAGCGGCTTCTGCGCCTCGGCAATCAGCCGGGCCGCCTGCTCCAGCCGGGGCGCGGCCTTCACCTTGTAGTGTTCCAGCGCCTCGCCCTCCAGACGAAGCTGCACCGTCGGGTGCTTCATGGAGAGCTTGGGAATCAGTGCCTCGCCGGCGGCCGGCTCATACTCCGTCTCGGCGATCTGCACATCCTTCGGGATGTCGATCAGCACCGGGCCGGGGCGGCCGCTCGAAGCGATGAAAAACGCCTCGCGGACGATATCGGCCAGCTTCTCCACCCGCGTCACCAGATAGTTGTGCTTGGTGACGGGCATCGTCATGCCGGAGATATCCGCCTCCTGAAAGGAGTCCGTGCCCATCAGGCTCTGCGGCACGTTGCCGGTGATGAAGACGATTGGCGTAGAATCCATGTACGCCGTCGCAATCGGCGTGACCAGGTTCGTCGCGCCGGGGCCGCTGGTGGCGATGCACACGCCCGTCTTGCCGCTGGCGCGCGCGTAGCCGTCCGCCGCATGACCGGCGTGCTGCTCGTGGGCGGTCAGTACATGCCGAATCCGATCCTGCCGCTTGTACAGCTCATCGTAAATCGGCAAAACCGCGCCGCCGGGGAAGCCGAACACGGTTCCAACGCCCTGCTCAATCAAACATTCAATCAGAATCGCCGCTCCGTTGAGTTTCATCTGAATCGTTCACTCCTCCTGATCGTTAAAAAAGCAGCCTCTCGCCCCGCTTTAGGGCGAAAGGCTGCTTTCGCGGTACCACCTAAATTCCGTGCCTGCGCACGCTCATTGAGCACAACCATCATGCTCGTTTCCCTGTAACGGAGGAAAACCGGCAGACCTACGCAGCCCAAGCGGCTTTCAGCCTGCGGCTCTGAGGCGACCAGCCCGCGCGCCCCCGCAGGAGCCTCGCACCGCCGCTCCCTCGCTTAGCGTTTCCACGCGGATTCTTCCTCATCATCGCCGAAATATGTGTCCATATCTTATCACGCCGTCCACAGGCTGTCAAGCCATATTTCATCAAAAAAGGCCGCTGTCTCGTCAATACTTGAATACATTTCACCTTGAAGGTTGACAAGTCGTTTGGCATTCACGTTTCCGCTGTCGCCTCGTCGCCACGCTCCACCGCCGGGAGCGCCTCCGGCTTTTCCTCCGGCAGATTCGCCCATGCCCATATGCCCCGCGCAATCGCCTGTGCGACCCGCTGGCGGTAATCCGCCGTCAGCAGAAGCGCCTCCTCGCCGGCGTTGGATAAAAACCCGCATTCCACCAGCACGCTCGGCCTGCCCAGCGTCAGGATATAGTAATCTCCGCCGAGCGCGGAACGCTTCTTTTTGGGGGCGAGCGTTTCGTTCATCGCCTCCTGAATCGCCCCGGCCAGAAGCCGACCCGCCGGGCAGCCCTCGCGATAAAACACCTGCGGCCCGCTCTGGCTCCGGCCGGCGTATTCGTTCATATGGATGGAAAGCACCATCTGCGCGCCGCTCTGCTCGATGATCGCCGCGCGGCGCTGCATATCCTGTAACTTTTTGCGAATCGGCGGATGCTCGTCGCACAGGGCGTAGTCGTCCGTCCGCGTCATAACAATCTGCGCGCCCTGTTCCTCCAAAATCGCCGCCAGCCGCCGCGCGACGTCGAGGTTCAGTCCCTTCTCCGGCGTGCCGCTCACCCGCCCGACCGCGCCGCCGTCATAGCCGCCGTGCCCCGCGTCCAGTGCGATCACGCAGCCCGCAAGCACGCCCCGCTCCTGCGGCCGCGCCGCTTCGCTCTGCCGCGTTTGCGCGTGAAAGGTCTGCACGGCGTTTTCCCCCGCGCAGGCCAGCAGCAGCGCCGTGCAAAGCGCGCTGGCCGCAAGCCACGCGCCCTTCATCGTCCTCTCCCGCATCGACCGTCCCCCTCTCCGTTCCCCGAGCCAGAACTATGCCCGCCGCGCCCAAAAGATGACACACTCCCGCCATAAAGTTTATGGTTTCGCTCAATTTTATTTTTTCGCAACCAATTTGTCGAACCGCGCCGCCGGTTATCCCCCGTTTTCCCACATCTCCCCCACAGTTATCTCCGATTTTATCCACAGCGCTTTTTGTAGAAATCACTGGAAAATCGGGTTTTCCACCGAGTTATCCACAGTTGTCCACAGGCAAATCGCCATTTTCGGGGCTGAATTGTGGATAATTATTGTTATCCACAGATGCGCGCGCCGTAACGTCGGATGTTTCCGTCCTCCGGCGCATTCCGCCGCTCGACGCGCCGTTTTCGGTTTTCGACGCTTTTTTCTTTTCTTTACAAGGAAAAAACATGATTTTTCTTTCTCATTTTCGGCGACCCGTTTTTCCCCAAAAGTCGCCGGGATTTTGCCCCAAATTCCCCCGTTTCCAGCCGAAGGGAGAAAATGAAAAATATTTTTCAAAAAAGTATTGACATTCTTCGCGCCGTGCAGTATAATACTTTTTGTTCCGAGCAAAAAAGAACGGAAAATTGAAAATCGCACCCATAGCTCAGCTGGATAGAGCGTTTGACTACGAATCAAAAGGCCACAGGTTCGAATCCTGTTGGGTGCACCACAAAAACCCTTGACGAGCTTCGCGCCGTTGCGGGTTTTTCTTTTGCCGTTTTGAAGCAATTTTTCCTGATATTACTTGATTTTTTTGAGTTTGACCCGCCGCAGCGCGCCCTCCTGTCAAGAAGACGCGCTGCGGCTTTTTTCGCTTTGGAGCCGGTCGATTCCGGCAGTTTTGATAAAAATGGGCGATTTGGCACAAATCATGGCACAAAACCTGTCCGGGGGATGCCGTTTTTTCCTTGTGCTGCCAGTGTTGTAACTTCCCGTTCGGGGCTGCGACGGTGGTGCGTTCTGGTGATGAAGATGTGGTGTAACACACAGGAAACATGGAGTCGAGGTGCGCACGGATGCCAAAGAGCATCAGCGGGCGAAGATATTCAGAGACCTTCAGAGAAACATCCTGTATATTTCGAAGTTCGCTATTGACAATCCGATTCCGAGCGAGTATAATCTGATTATGCAAACGGTTGCACAGAAAGAGAGGCGAACGGCGTGGCGGTGACCATCCATGATGTGGCGAAGCTGGCAGGGGTCAATTCCTCAACCGTTTCCCGCGTGATCAATGGCAAGGCAACCATCACGCCGGACACCAAGGAGCGCGTCTACGCGGCGATGAAGACGCTGGATTACCATCCCAACTCCCTGGCGCGCAGTCTGGCCAGCGGGCTGAGCGGGGCAATTGGTGTTGTGGTGGATGCGCGGGACGCCGATGCATTCAGCAACGTGTTTTTCAGCCGCAGCCTGTTTGCCATTGAGAAGGTGGCGCAGGCCAGGGGTTATCAGGTCATGATTGCCAACGGCGCGCAGAGCCATGGCAGCACGATTGAAAACCTGATGAAGGAGCATAAGGTGGACGGATTGATTCTTCCGCCTACGACGGTGCGCCCCTCCATGATGGAGACGATCGGCGATTTTCCGTATGTCGTGCTGGGCACACCGGACACGCTGCGCAGCGATACCTGCTGGGTGGACAACAACAACGAGCAGGGTGCGGAAATCGCCGTGCGCCACCTGCAGGAAAAGGGATACCGCTCGATCGCCTACCTGGGCGGCTATCAGAAACGGGGCTTTACCAAGCGTCGTGTCCGCGGCTATATGAAGGTGATCGACAAGGGGCAGGAGCGCGTGCTTGCCACGGACGGCACGGTGGAAAATGCCTATGCTGTGGCGCTGTCCGAGCTGGAGCAGTCAACGCACGCGGATGCGTTCGTCTGCAATGACAATCTGGCGGCTTTTGGGCTGCTGAAGGCCTGCAAGGAAAGGAAAATCGCCGTGCCGGAGGAGATCGGCATTGTGGCGTTCGACAATTATCCGCTGGCGGAGTATACGGAGCCACAGCTGACTATCGTGGATATTGATACGTCTTTGCTTGGGGAACAGGCAGCTCAGCTGCTGTTTCAGCGGATTGACAGCCGTACCGGCAACCAGCAGATCATGCTCTCGACGGTGCTTGTACCCAGGGCCTCGTCGGAAAGGAAGGGAAGAAAATGATCACCTCTGCCATTCGGCACCTTTCTTTTTACCCGTTTGTGCAAGCGCTTGCACGAAACCGCATACAATGGAGATTGGAGGCCGCACCGGGCGACCTGACCGCCTGCGAGCTGGTGTGCTGGAAGCGCAGCGAACCGGAAGTCCTTTTCCGAACCAGTCTCCTGCCCGGCCTGGAGGACGGTCAGCGGCAGCAGTGGACGGGCGAAACCGTCTTTACCGGGGAGACGCACTACATCAAATACGGCTTCTGGCTGGAGGATCAGGCGGGAAACCGGAGATGGCTCAATGACCGAGGGCTTTTCACGGACATGCAGGAGTCGGGCAGCTTCGAGCTGCTGCAGGTTAATGAGACGGATATTTCCGCCGTGCCTGCATGGGCGCAGGGCTGCATATACTATCAAATTTTTCCGGAGCGCTTTGCCCGGCGCGGCCCGGCCGGTGCAGGCATGGATGACTGGAACGCCGCGCCGACACGGGATAACGTTCTGGGCGGCAATCTGGGCGGTATCATCGACCAAATCCGGTATCTTTCGGAGCTAGGCGTGGAATGCCTGTATCTGAATCCCATCTTTACGGGAGATTTCAACCATAAATACGCGACGACAGATTACTTTTCGGTCGATCCGATGTTCGGCACAAAGGACACGCTGCGCGAGCTGGTCGCCCGGTGCCACGAGGCGGGCATCCGCGTGATTCTGGACGGCGTATTCAACCATTCGGGCATTCACTTTCCCCCGTTTGAGGATCTGCTGAAAAACGGAGAGGAAAGCCGCTACCGGGGCTGGTTTTATCCCAAGCGGTTTCCCATCGAAATCGACCCGGCCTGCTATGAGTGCGTGGGGGATTATCCCTACATGCCGCGGCTCAACGGCGCCAACGGCGAGGTGCGAGCCTATGTGCGCGACGTGCTGCTCTACTGGCTGCGGGAGGCGGGCATCGACGGCTGGCGCTTTGACGTGGCGGACGAGCTGGATCGCCATGCCGTTATCTGGTGGCGAGAGGAAATCAAGCGTGAGTTCCCGCAGGCCGTGCTGCTGGGTGAGACGTGGGGCGACGCCTCGCGGCTGCTCGGCGCGGACGGCTTTGACACGGCGATGAACTATCTGTTCCGCGACGCGGTGACCGACTGCCTTGCCCGCGGGCGCATTGGCGTGAGCGAGCTTTCCCGACGCCTGAACAGTGCGCTGATGAAGGTTACCGGCCCGAACGGACATGCCATGTACAACTGTCTGGGCAGCCACGACACGGCGCGCTTTCTGACCGAGGCGAAGGGCGAGGCGTGGCGGCTCAGGCTGGCGATGGCGCTGCAGATGCTCTTTCCCGGCGCACCTGCCATTTACTACGGCGACGAACTGGGCATGACCGGCGAAAACGACCCGGGCTGCCGTGGCGGCATGGCCTGGGCCCATCCGGACAAGGATCTGCTGGCCTGGCAAAAGGAGTTAATCGCCCTGCGCCAGGCGCACCCCGCGCTACGCACGGGCAGCTATACGCCGCTGCTGGCGGACGACGAGAAAAGCCTGTTTGCCTTTGCCCGGGGCAATCGGGAGGAGGAGCTGCTCGCGGTGTTCAACCTCGGGGAGCGGGCGCAAACCTGGGATTGTGCGGGAGAATCTGTGCACGTTCTGCCGCATTCTGTCCATATTCTATTTCGACCTGTTCAGAAGGAGGAAAAACCATGCGTACAAAAACCCTCGTGGCGATCATCGCCTGCCTGATGCTGCTGTGCTCCTGCGCGCTTGCGGAGGACGTCACCCTCCAGTTCTGGCACCATTACAGCGCTCAGTCTGCGGAGAACGCGACGCTGATGAATGTGCTGATCCCCGCCTTTGAGGCGGAAAATCCGGGCATCAAAGTCAACGCCGTCTCCCATGAGTGGGCGGAGCTGCACGACAAGGTGCTTGTCAGTGCGAAATCGGGCGCGCTGCCCGATGTGGCGCGCTGCGACATCGCGTGGCTGCCGGAATTCCAGAAGATGGGCATCCTGACCGCGCTCGACGAAGAAATGGAGGACTTTGACACAGTCAGCGCTGCGCTGCTTCCCAGTGCGATGTCCACCGCGGTCATCGACGGTCATGATTATGCGCTGGCGCTGAACACCAACAGCAAGATCGTGTTCTACAACAAGGCGATGCTGGAAGCGGCCGGCGTGGCCGTACCCGAGACGATGGAGCAATGGTGCGAAGCTCTGCGCAAGCTCAGCGGCGAGAATGCAAACGGCCAGCAGATTTGGGGCTGGAACGAGCCCGCGCTGGCCGGCTGGAACCTGTGCCCGTTCATCTGGAGCTTTGGCGGCAGCCTGACCAACCCGGAGCAGACCGTCGCCACCGGTTACATCAATAGTCCCGCGTCGGTGAAGGCCATCGAGACGTTCGCCAAGCTGGTGCAGGAGGGCTGCATCACGGGCTTCAATGCCGGCGATATCCCGATGACCGACGGCTTTGGCACCGGGCGCTATGCCATGATGCTGGAGGGCCCGTGGAAGTCCGCGGAGCTCGCCGGTGCGTATCCTGACGTGGCCTACGGCACCGCGCCCATCCCTGCCGGTGAGGGCGGCAGCATCTCCGTGCTGGGCGGCGAGGATATTGCGATGTTCGCCTCCGCCAACAAGGAGGCTGCGTGGAAGTTCATGCAGTTCATGACTGGTGAGTTTGCCCAGACCGAGATGGCCAAGTGCGGCCAGATCCCGGTGAACAAGGCGGCGCTTACGAGCGAGACGGTGAAGAATGCGTCCTACGCGCCCTTCATCGAAGCCATTCAGACGGCGAAGGCCCGTCCGACCGTGGCAGCCTGGAGTGAGATGGATAACGAGCTGACCATGGCTGTGACGGCGGTCGTCACAGGCGAAAAGACGGCGCAGGAGGCGCTCGATGAGCTGGCGGCCCAGTGGGATGAGCTGCTCAAGTAAGAGGATTTCCGCGGCGGCGGGGCGGATGGCTCCGCCGTCCCTTCTGAGGTGAGAACATGAAATTCCGTGCCCAACGAGCGCAGATCGCGCTTCTGCTGACACCGGGGCTGGCGATCTTCGCACTGTTCACTGTCTATCCGATCATCCGCCTGTTCTGGATGAGCCTGTGCGACATGAGCTTTGCCTCGATGCTGGAGCAGCCCTTTGCCGGTCTGGCCAACTACCGCGAGGTCTTCCGGGATCCGACATTCTGGACGGTCTTTGTCAACAGCCTGGTGTACACGGCGGTAACCGTGCCGGGACAGATGGCGCTTGGGCTCTTCATCGCCATTCTGCTTTCGGGCATCAAGCGCTTCAGCGTCACCTTCCGGGTCATCAACTACCTGCCTGTTGTGACCTCGTGGGTGATTGCCTCCCTGGTCTTCCGCTATATCTTCAACACGGAGGGCCTGCTGAACTACTTCCTGTGGAAGGTGCTGGGCGTGACCTCCGGCAACATCCGTTGGCTGGATACGAGGTGGAGCGGTCTTGCGGTTGCGATGATTCTGGGCATCTGGAAGGGCATCGGCTGGAACATGGTCATCTTTCTGGCGGCGCTGCAGCAGGTGCCGCAGGACCTGTACGAGGCCGCGGAGATCGACGGCTGCGGCGCATGGAAGAAGTTCCTGAATGTGACGCTGCCCGGCATCCGCGGAACGGTGCTCTTCGTGCTCATCGAGCTGACCATCGGCGGCTTCAACGTGTTCACCTCCATCAAGATGATCACGGGCGGCAAGCCGGCGCATCAGACGGACACGCTGCTGACATGGATGTACTACAAGGCGTTCAGCACAGGCAAATTCGGCTATGCCGCCGCGCTGAGCTTCGTGATGGCGCTGACGCTGGGTCTGCTGGCCATCGTGCAGTTCCGCGCGATGAAGAGCCGAGACGAGTGAGGGGAGGGACGACCATGAAGCGCAGAAATCCCGCGAAAATCGCGGACGCCACCGTGCGTTACCTCCTGCTGGCCGCGGGGACGGTCGTGTTCACGCTGCCGATGATCTACATGATCTCCACCTCGCTGCGCCCGAACGGTGCGCTGTACGAGTATCCGCCGCGCTTTTTCCCAAAATGGGAGGCACTGACGCTGGAAAACTACGATTACATCCTGCATCAGAGCAAGTTCTATCTGAACTTCCTGAACTCGGTGGTGGTGTCGCTGTCCACGGTGGCTCTTGCGGCGGCGGTATCCTCGGCGATGGCGTTTGTGCTGGGCAAGTTCAAGTCCAGGGCGACGCAACTGCTGTTCGGCTTCATCATCGTGACGATGATCATCCCCGGAACGACGATGATCGTTCCGCAGTTCGAGCTGGCAACGGGCTTGGGGCTGGTCAACCGGCTGTGGGGACTGATTCCGTTCTATGTGGCATGGGTAATCCCCTTCTCGACCTTCATGATCAAGGGATTTATGGAGAACATCCCCGGTGAGATCATGGACGCCGCATGGATCGACGGCGCCAACGTACTCCAGACGTATGGCAGGATTGCGCTGCCGCTGGCCTCGCCCGCAATTGCCTCCGTCAGCATCTTCAACTTTCTGACCGCGTGGGAGGAATATCCTTGGGCCAACACTGTCATCAACGACAACAGCCTGCGCACGCTGCCCATCGCCATCGCCGGCTTCTTCGGTCAGCATCAGTTCACGCAGTGGGGATATGTGTTTGCCATGTCCGTGCTGACGCTGATTCCGGTGATTGTGATCTTCATCTTCTGCCAGCGGTTCTTTGTGCAGGGTCTGACCGCCGGCAGCGTGAAGGGATGAGTGCTGCCGCAGCTGCATCAAGCAAGCGCAGAATACTCTTTGATGAACGCAAAAGAGTACGCCAAAGGGAAGCATACAAGAGGCTCTACTTCTGGTTTTCACAGGAGTAGACCGCTTTTTCATGAATTCTGTTCAAATGGGCATATGTCAGCGCCAAGCTGGAGAAGCTGCTCTCCAAACACATTTCTTTCCCACTTCACGCGCATCCCAAACAGGCATATCTGTTCTCATTTATAAAGGTCAAAGAAAGTCTGCGAATCAAAAGGCCACAGGATCGAATCTTGTTGGGTGCACCATAAAAACCCTTGACGAGCTTCGCGCCGTTGAGGGTTTTTCTTTTCCGACGCCCAGAAAGACGCACGAAAAAAGGGCGGCCAGACTTATCCATTCGCGTTTTAAGAAGCCTTAAAGCGCAAACGATTTGTCCGGCCGTCCTTTATTTATTGTTTTAGGGTTTTCTTATGCGCGCTTGCGTACGCTGCGGCGCATCGCCGCAAGCAGGAAGCACGCGCCCGCAAGCAGCGCCAGATACAAGCCTGTGCGGCTCGTGTCTCCCGTAGCGGGCAAATCCTCCACCTTCGGGGCTGCTCCATCCTTCCAACTGAGCACAAACGGGCTGAACGAGCTCACCTGCGCGCGCAGGCCAATCGGCGTCTTCTCCAGCTTCTCATAGATATATTCTTCGTCTCCGTCTTCAACGTAGTGGCGCAGCGTATAAATGCGGTTATCGTCCATATGGCCGTTTTCCGGATAGGGCAGATAGAGATCCGCCTTATTTTTCAGCTCATACGCATTGCCATGGCTGTCGTCCAGAGAAATTTCATAATACATCGCGTTGAAGCCGCTTTGCGGATACGTTCCGATAGTCAGCGTAAGCTCTTCTTCCGTCTCATCATGGATGACCAGAACCGGTATTTTTATAAAGGTGAGATCTGACAGATCACGGAACACCCTTCCTTTGACGGTCTGGAGGAACGGATCGGCGGTTATGCAGAAATACTCCCTTTTAATCGGCTCCGGCCGTTGACCCGCATCGGCCAGAATCGTCGGATTGTCGCCGTACCAGCACAGGATGACGATGCTGCCGGAGAAGCGGCTGGGCACATTTACGGGCGTAAACCATGTCAGCTCCGCGCCGTTATCCTCCACCATGCTGACTCGCCTAAACGCGGGCATGCTCTTCACCATAACCGCCTTGTTTCCGGATACTTCGCGCCCCCAATATTGGAGACTCTCGTCATACCTCGCCATTTCATCGTCATGCGTACCATAGGCTATTTCTTTATCGATCACCCTGTAGTTTACATAGGTCGCTCCTTCGGGCGGCTGAACCCCAAAATAAATATGTGCGAATTTCGGAAAATCTTCGGAAACATAGGCGTTTGGGGTCACGCGAAGCTCCCCTGTTTGGGGATGATACGGCGTTGAGAGCAGCGGAGGAAATCCGTTTTCAATCACCAGCCGATCTTCATCGACGGGTTTTCCCGCGTATTTCGCGCCCGGATAGACGAGCTGAATGTTTTCTTCTGCCGCGGTGATGCCCATCATTTCATACATCACGGTTTTCCCGGCGTCGTCCATCCATTGAACGCAGAACGCGTCCATGGTCGCATGTTCCCGGTCTATCCGATTTACAATCCGAATTTCACCGTTTTGAATCGGCTTTGGGGTGTCATTTCCAAAGGCGTCGGCGTTTCTCCACTGGGAAGCCCCTTTCGGCGCCTTAATCCGCGTTTCAATGTCCTTATACGCAGCAGAGAAAGGCTTCAGGGTATAATCCACCTGTCCGGCGCTCACGGCGCTTGAAAAGCCCGCGCTGCCATCCGGAATGATGCGTCTGGTTCCCACCATGGGCACTTCTACGTGCAACGGCCATATCTTCGATGTGACCTCCACGTGAATGTATTCCCGCTTGACATTATTGTTCTCGTCAACCCACTTGAACAAAATATTAAGGCCTCTTATATAGCCTCCGCGTGTCGAGTTAAACGGTTCAAAGACTTTGTTTTCCTTATCATATCTGCCCAACTCGATATACTGTCTATATGGTTCTGAGTGCGGCTCCTGCGCCTCAGCCGCGGGGATCAATTCACTGATTCCCATGTTGCCCGACCAACTGCCATAGCGCCACGTGTGTTCGTTATCCGGCGGCGTGATTTCAATCTGGCAATGCATCCGGCGGTTGCTGAAATTGTAACCCGTGGCCAGCGCCGTGCTCCAATCCATTCTTGAGCGATTCAAAGAAATCTCAAGATATCCGTCTTTCCGGACTTCATCCAGCACGCACCCCTCCGGAAGGATCAGCTTGCACCGTTCAGCCGGCATCGGGGAATAATCCTCGATGCCGACCGCTTTTGCCGCAGCGCCAAACAGGCACAGCGTCATGGCCAGCGCCATGATTCGAGCGAGATACCTCTTCATTGCGATAAGCCCCCCACAAAAATGATACGTTCAGTATATCACAACAACTATACTTTGTCATCCAAAAACAACCAGCGATTGTCTAAAAAATGAAAAAGTGCGGACTCAAGCCCTGCCGCCTCTGTTCCATCCCCGTTTTTTCGTGCATCCCGCGGCCATCCATGCTATAATAAGGAAAATTCTTTCTACATTCTCCAAGGAGGCCGATTATGTTCTGCTCCGTCGCCATGAGCACCTATAACGGCGAGCGCTTTCTCGCCGAGCAGCTTTCCTCCATCTGCGCCCAAACCCGCCCCGTCGATGAAATTGTCGTCAGCGACGACGGCTCTTCCGACGGCACGCTGCGCATCCTCGACGATTTTCGTTTGGCGCATCCCCAGATTCACTGGAAAATTCTGCCCTCCGCGGAGAATCACGGCTTTCGCGAGAGCTTTCTGCGCGCCCTCAAGGCCTGCGGCGGCGATTTGATTTTCCTCTGCGATCAGGATGACCGCTGGGCGCCCGGCAAGGTCGAAACCATGCTGCGCCACTTCGAGGCCAACCCCGCCATGCTCTCCCTCATCTCCGATTTCAAGACCATCGACGCGGACGGAAACCTTCTGAACCCGAACGCGCCGACGGAAAACCTCTGGGTTTCCGACCGCGTTCTGCGCGCGCCCGTCTCGCCGACGCAGATCACCCTATCCGAAATGCTCGGCCGCAATCAGGGGCAAGGCTGCGCCATGGCCGTGCGCCGCGAACTGGTGCAGGAATACATCCGCCTAAACCAGCTCTGGACGCACGATTGGATTCTCAACCTGCTGGCCGCGCTGCACGGCGGGCTGTATTACTGCCGCGAGCCGCTCCTGTTCTACCGCCTGCACGGCTCCAACGTCATCGGCATGGCGCAGGGCGAGCACGCGCAGCGCCATATTCCCTGTATCCGCAAGCCCTACGCGCTGGCGCTGGCATTCAAGTATTCCTTTTTGGATGGCGACCCGGCAGCCAGCCGCAAAGAGCTCATCAGTATTCCGCTGGCGACCTACGAATCCGTCTTCGAAAAGACCGCCTGCAAAGAGACCGAGCAGCGCCAGCGCGACACATGGAAGGCGCTGCAAACCAAGCGCCTGCGCCTCATCGAACAGCGAAGGCCGCTTTCCTATCTCGCGTTCTTCCTGACGCATCGCGCGTTCTTCAAGGACATCGCCTACTTCTCCACCTTTGAGCAGTTCGCCATCCGCCTGATGATCGATCTGTGCGCCATGCGCAAATGAATATAGAACCGTAAAAGAGCAAATCCGAAATTTTGCACAAATTCCAATGCGTAACAAAAAAGCGAGGGTCGATCAAACCCCCGCTTTTCTTTTTCGGTTGATGCTCTGCGCCATTCTCCATAAGAAAAGACCCAGACGCTTGGTCTGAGTCTTCATCTGGAGGCGCCATCCAGAATCGAACTGGAGAATGAAGCTTTTGCAGAGCTTTGCCTTACCGCTTGGCCATGGCGCCACAGTGGAGCGGTAGACGAGATTCGGACTCGCGACATCCACCTTGGCAAGGTGGCACTCTACCACTGAGCTACTACCGCATAAATGGTGCCTTGGGGCGGAATCGAACCACCGACACGGAGATTTTCAGTCTCCTGCTCTACCGACTGAGCTACCAAGGCAAATGGCGACGCGGAAGGGGCTCGAACCCTCGACCTCCAGCGTGACAGGCTGGCATTCTAACCGACTGAACTACCGCGCCATAAAATTGGTGGGCCTTCAGGGTTTCGAACCCCGGACCGAGCGGTTATGAGCCGCCTGCTCTGACCACTGAGCTAAAGGCCCCTGAAGAACCATCCAGAAGAAAAAAGTGGTGACCCCGAGGGGAATCGAACCCCTGTTATCGCCGTGAAAGGGCGGTGTCTTGACCTCTTGACCACGGGGCCATAAAAGAAATGGCTTTGCCTGAAAAAATTGGTCGGAGTGAAGGGATTCGAACCCCCGACCCCATGCTCCCAAAGCACGTGCGCTACCAAACTGCGCTACACTCCGTTAGCTGATCTCAAGCACGAGTTGTATTATACATGAACCGTCCGAACTTGTCAACCGTTTTTTTGCATTTTTTTGCACCTCTTTTGCACTTTTTTCATTTTCCGCGCGCGCCCCCACCGCCCCTTTCCACGCGCTTATAAAGGAAGTGCGTCCTTTTTTCAATTCCTTCTTGACATTCGCCGCCTTGTCTGCTATCCTATCATACCGTGTGAAAAGTATGAAAAGTGTGAATGAGATTGGAGGGATTCTTCTGCCATCCGGCAAACATGTACTCGGGATGAAAAAAGCCCGCCATATCTTCGGAACAGCAAAGGTCGGCGATCGCGGGCAGATTGTCATTCCCAAGGATGCACGAGAATTTTACGGCATCCACCCCGGCGACACGCTGCTGATTCTCGGCGACGAGGAAAACGGCATGATCGTCACCAAACCCGAGGTGCTCAGCAGCCTCGCTGAAAAAATACTCGATCAAATCGGTAAAGAAGAAAGGGCAAATCCATGAGTCAGAATGTTTTCGCTCAAAACGGCGTCTCCGACGCGGTTTATCGCTTCGGAGAAGAGGTGCTTGCCGCCCTTCGCCCGCGCTTTGATGAAATCGACCGCACGGCGGAATACAATCAGGCCAAGGTCATCGCGGCCATGCAGAAGAACCGCGTGGATGTCGCCTGCTTCGCGGGCACGACGGGCTACGGCTACAACGACATCGGCCGCGACACGCTCGAGCGCGTTTATGCCGACTGCTTCCACACGGAGGCCGCGCTCGTCCGCCCGCAGATCACCTGCGGCACCCACGCGCTCGCCGTCGCGCTGAGCGCCAATCTGCTGCCGGGCGACGAGCTGCTTTCCCCCGTCGGCCGCCCGTATGATACGCTGGAAGAGGTCATCGGCATCCGCGAAAGCGCCTGCTCGCTCAAGGAATACGGCGTGAGCTATGCGGAGGTTCCGCTCAAGGCGGACGGCTCGATTGATTACGACGGCGTCCGCGCGGCGATCAACGCGCGCACCAAGCTCGTCACCATCCAGCGCAGCAAGGGCTACGCCACCCGCCCGACGCTCTCCGTCAGGCAGATCGGCGAGCTGATCGCGTTCGTCAAGTCCATCCGTGCCGATATCATCTGCATGGTCGATAACTGCTACGGCGAGTTTGTGGAAACCATCGAGCCGAGCGACGTCGGCGCGGATATGATCGTCGGTTCGCTGATTAAGAATCCGGGCGGCGGTCTGGCGCCCATCGGCGGCTATATCTGCGGCACGAAGGCCTGCGTCGATCGCTGCGCCTATCGCCTCTCCGCACCGGGTCTGGGTCAGGAGGTCGGTGCGAACCTCGGCTTGATGACCGCGCTGTATCAGGGCTTCTTCCTTGCGCCGACGGTCGTTTCCGGCGCGCTCAAGGGCGCGATTTTCGCCGCGAACATCTATGAAAAGCTCGGCTACCGCGTCGTGCCCAATTCCACCGAGTCCCGCCACGACATCATCCAGGCCGTCGAGCTGGGCAGCGAGGAGGCCATGATCGCCTTCTGCCGCGGCATTCAGGCCGCCGCGCCGGTGGATAGCTACGTCTCCCCCATTCCAGGCGACATGCCGGGCTACGACAGTCAGGTCATCATGGCGGCGGGCGCGTTCGTGCAGGGTTCCTCCATCGAGCTTTCCGCCGACGGCCCGATTCGCCCGCCCTACGCCGTCTATTTCCAGGGCGGCCTGACGTGGGTGCATGCCAAGCTCGGCATCCTGATGAGCCTGCAAAAGATGGTCGAGGCCGGACTTGTCAATCTCTAATGCGTTCCCTTTTATAAATTTAATACGAGAGGATACAAACAACTATGTGGTTCTGGTTTTCTATCATCGCGCTGCTCTGCTGGAGCGGCTCTGACCTCTTTTCCAAGATCGGCTGCCGCGAGGCGAACGACAAGACCGCGCACCTGAAAATGGTCATGGCGGTCGGCATCGTGATGGGTCTGCACGCCTGCTTTGAGATCTTCGTCAACGGCGTGGAAATCAACATGCAGATCATTATGACCTATCTGCCCGTCTCCCTGCTCTACATCATCTCGATGGCGATGGGCTACATCGGCCTGCGCTACATCGAGCTGTCGATCTCCTCCCCGATCTGCAACTCTTCCGGCGCGCTGGTGGCCATTGCGACCATCGCCATGAGCGGCATCGGCGATATGAATGTCTGGCAGCTTGCCGCGATTGCGCTGGTGGCCGTCGGCGTGGTCGCGCTGGGCATCACCGAGGCGACTGAGGACGACGAGCTGCGCGCGGCGCGTCAGCAGGCGAGCAACCACAAATACGCCAAATCTCTGCTGGCGCTGCTGCTCCCGATTGCCTACTGCATTCTGGACGCGGCCGGCACGTTCGCGGACAGCCTTGTGCTCGAAACCCTGAACGAGGATTCCGCCAACGTCGCCTACGAGCTGACCTTCCTCGCCGCGGGTCTGGTCTGCGGCGCGTATGTGCTCTTCGTCAAGCGCGAGAAGCTGACCCCGCGCACCGAAGCGCCGAAGTATATCGGCGCGGTCTGCGAGACCATCGGCCAGTTCTTCTACATCTATGCGCTGGCGGACAGCGCGCACGTCGCCATGAGCGCCCCGATCATCTCCTCCTACTGCGCCGCCTCCGTGCTTTGGAGCCGCGTTTTCCTCAAGGAGAAGCTGAGCGTCAAGCATTACATCTCCATCCTGATGGTGTTCATCGGCATCGTCATCATGGGCGTATTCGATATGTAATCTACGTTTTTCAAAGAGCGTCGTTTTCGGCGCTCTTTTCAGCTTGTTGACATAAGAAAACTTGGCTTGAATAGCAAAATCAAGAAATTCAGCTATTCTTTCATTTGCGGAAAGGGCTATTCTCCCCCCTTCGGGGGGAGAATAGCTTTTTTGTCTACAGTCTGCAAGGAGCGTCGTTTCCGGCGCTCTTTTTTCGGCTTTGCCCATGAAAGTGAAAATTTTTTCAAAATAATGGGAACATTTTTCCCCGTTCAAACGTCTATAAGATGTCCCCCACCAAATGACAACCGACCGAAAGGAGAATCCCACATGAAGAAACTTCTTGCGCTGCTGACCCTTGCTGCCCTGCTGATGACCGCGTTCGTCTGCCCGACCCTTGCGGAGAGCCCGATGACCGGCGGCTGGAGCGCGTACACCGACGACCCGACCGAAATCCCGGCCGAAGCGCTGGACGCGCTGAACGCGGCGCTTGAGGAGCTTGTGGGCTGCGTCTACAAGCCGATTGCGCTGCTGGCGACGCAGGTTGTCGCGGGCACGAATTACTGCTTCCTGTGCGAAACGACCGTCGTTGCGCCGGATGCTCAGCCGAGCTACGCGCTGGTCTACGTCTTTGACGGGCTTTCGGGCGAACACGAAATTCTGCGCGTACAGGAGATCGAGTTTTCCGCATTTGAATAAGCGCTCTTAAACAAACGCATTCGGGCGCTGCCGCAGACGGTTTTTCTGGCGGCAGCGCCCGTTTTTTTATGCTGTTTTCATTCCACCCCGGCCTTGATGCCGGAGGCTTCAATCTGCTTGCGAATATCGTACATCTGCTTGTCCGTCCGCGCGACAACCTCCGCGCAATCCTGAAGCTGCCGGGCAATCGCGTCCGCCGTCTCGGCGGGGATGTCCTTTTTATAGCGCAGCTTGTGCTCCAAACTCGCCCAGAAATCCATCGCAATCGTCCGAAGCTGCACCTCCACGCGCATATACCGCTTCTCGTTGGATAGGAAGATCGGCACCTCGACGATCATGTGCAGGCTTCGATAGCCGCTTTCCTTCGGATTTTTGATGTAATCCTTCGTTCGAACAACGTATACGTCGTCCTGCACAGCCAGCATGTCCGCCAGCTTGTAGATATCGTCCACAAACGAGCAGATCACGCGAACGCCCGCGATGTCGTTCAGGTTCTTTTCGATGGCGTCCACCGAGATCGGCAGGCCGAGGCGGTTCATCTTTTCATAGATGCTTCTGGGCTTTTTGAGCCGCGTTTCGATGTTTTCAATCGGGTTGCGGTCGAATTTGTTGGAAAACTCGATGTTGAGCACCTTGAACTTGGTTTCCACCTCGAGCATGGCACTGGAATAATAGCTCATCAACCGCAAATACTCGCGCCCCTGGGACTGCAATTCCACAAACAATATATCCGCCGTCAAACCCGGCGCAAATTTAACCTCTTTGATTTCTTCCATGGTCGGTATAGACTCCTCTCGGACGGTTTGTCGTTCACACTCTTTTTATTGTACACGACATCGCGAAAAAATGCAATTTATTTATTTTGGCCAACTTCATTCTTTCCAATTTGGCGAACATGGAAAAAGCCCCCTCGAAAAAAGGGGGCTAACGCCTTCAGGCAGCTTTCTCAAAGCGGGAAGCGCCGCGGCAGGACTGCGGCGGAAAGCGTTACAGCAGCTTCAGTCCGTCAATGTTCCGTCCGACGGCGGACGCGGAGAACGGTCTGCCGAACATCCGGTGCGCGGCGCGCTCCACATCCTCCTTCGTCACGGCCTCGATCTTGCGAATCACGTCCTGCGGATCGACGGCATGGCCGCGCAGCAGCTTGCTGCGGCCGATGGCGCTCATGCGGGCGGAGCTGCTCTCCAGCCCCAGCACATAGCTGACCTTGAGCTGCTCCTTCGCCATGTCAAATTCCTCCTGCGTCACGCCGCCGTCGCGGAGCAGGCGAATCTGGCGCAGCAGCTCGTCGGCGACCTGCTGCGCCGTCTCCGGCGACGTGCCCGCGTACACGGTGAATGTGCCGCAGTTGGTGTAGGTGCTCGGGAAGCTGTATACGGAATACGCCGCGCCCATCTCCTCGCGGATGCGCTGGAACAGCCGGGAGGACATTCCGCCGCCGAACAGGTTGTTCATCACGCTGATGGGGTACAGATCCTCGTCGTCCTGCTCCACGCCGGGGAAAGCCAGACAGATGTGCACCTGCTCGATGTCCTTTTTGCGCGTCAGCACGCGCGGCGTCGTGCCCTCCACCGGCGCGGGGATGTGCGTCTCCCCATCCGCGTGCCAGCCGCCCAGCAGCCGCTCCGCCATCTCGCGAAACGCCGCCATGTCGAACTGACCCGCAATCGCCAGAACGGTGTTATCCGGGCGATAGTGCTTTTTCTTGAACGCCAACAGCGCCTCGCGGCTGATGGAAGCAATCTGCTCGTGCGAGCCGAGAATCGGGCGCGCCAGCGGATGCTCGCCGAAATACGCCTCCGCCAGCAGATCATACACCAGATCCTCCGGCGTGTCCTCGCACATGGCGATTTCCTCCAGAATAACGCCGCGCTCCTTCTCGAACTCCGCCTCGTCCACACGCGCATTGAGCAGCATATCGCAGAGCAGATCCATCGCCCGCGGCAGATGCTCGGCGATCACCTTCGCGTAGTAGCAGGTACATTCCTTGGCGGTAAACGCATTCACCTGTCCGCCCAGCGCATCCATCTCCACGGCGATGTCCTTCGTCGTGCGGCGCTCCGTGCTTTTGAACAGGATGTGCTCCACAAAGTGCGAAAGGCCGTTCTCCTCCGCGCTTTCATACATGGATCCCGCGCCGATCCACAGGCCGACGCTGACGGATGGGAAATTTTCGATAGGCTCGGCAACGACCCGCAGACCGTTGGAAAGCACGAACTCTTCGCACATGCGCTTTGTCCCTCCGATCATAATTTCTCCTATTCTTTTCGTTTTATTTCAGATTATACGATCCTCGAGAAAAAATCAAGAGGCTGTCATGCGTAAACCCGATATTCCAAGAAACAAATCTCCAAGCACTTTTCTGAATATGAGGCATTGCCCCATCGCCCTTTGGAAACCTTCGGGCGCAAACGCTTCGTTTTGTTCCTGATCTATCCGGTTTATTGGCTTGACAGCCCCGATTCATAGCTTAGCGGCGGTTCGCATCGCGGCGCGGCGGGCGCTGACCCGGGGCGCTGCGGCGCGGCATCTCCGCGTTGTCATACTCGATGTCGTTGCGAACGAGGTTGATGCGGCCCTGAGAGTCGATCTCCGCGACCTTCACCTCAAGCTCGTCGCCGATCTTCACGACGTCCTCGCACTTTTCCACGCGGCCCTTCGCCAGCTTGGAAATGTGCACCATGCCGTCCTTGCCCGGCAGCAGCTCGACAAACACGCCGAAGTTCATCATGCGGACGACCTTGCCCGTGTAAACCTCGCCGACTTCGATATCCTTGGCAATGCCTTCGATGATGCGGCGCGCCTTCGCGGCGGCAGCCTCGTCCGGCGTCGCGATATACACGCTGCCGTCGTCGTCGATGTCGATCTTCACGCCCGTCTCGTCGATGATCTTGTTGATCATCTTTCCGCCCGGTCCAATAACCTCGCGGATCTTATCCGGGTTGATGGTAAAGCGGATGATCTTCGGCGCGTAGGCGCTCAGGTGCTCGCGCGGCTGCGGCAGCACTTCGAGCATCTTGCCGAGGATGAACAGGCGGCCGTCCAGCGCCTGAGACAGCGCCTGACGCAGAATCGCCTCGTCAATGCCCTTGATCTTGATATCCATCTGGATGGCGGTGATGCCGTTCATCGTGCCCGCAACCTTGAAATCCATGTCGCCGAGGAAGTCCTCTAGACCCTGGATATCGGTCAGCACGGCCACCTTGTCGCTGTGCGCATCCTTAATCAGACCCATGGCCACGCCCGCAACCGGCGCCTTAATCGGCACACCCGCATCCATCAGCGCCAGCGTAGAGCCGCAGACGGAGGCCTGAGACGTGGAGCCGTTGGAGGAGAGCACCTCGCTCACCACGCGGATGGCATACGGGAACTCGTCCACAGACGGGATCACCGGCTCGAGCGCGCGCTTGGCCAGCGCGCCATGGCCGATTTCGCGGCGGCCGGGGCTCTTGAGGCGGCCCGCCTCGCCGGTGGAATACGGCGGCATGTTGTAGTTGTGCATGTAGCGCTCGCTGGTCTCCGTGCCGAGACCCTCGATCACCTGCGCCTCGCTCACGGGCGCGAGCGTCGCGATAGAGAGCACCTGCGTCTCGCCGCGGGTAAACACGCCGGAGCCATGCACGCGCGGCAGAACGCCGGTTTCGCACCAAATCGGGCGAATCTGGGTCAGGCTGCGGCCGTCCGGGCGCACTCCTTGCTCCAGAATCTTGGTGCGCATGATTTCCTTGTTGAGGTAATACAGCGCGTCGTCCACCTCGTTCAGGCGGCCTTCGAAGCGCTCGGCATAGAGCTCATGCGCCTCCTGCTTCACCTGATCCTCGCGCGCGCTGCGCTCGTGGCGGTCAAACGCCTCAAACGCCCACGCGCAGCGGTCGAAGAAGTCCGCGCGAACGGCGGCCTTCACATCCTCGCCCGTCTCTGCAATCGGGAACACGCGCTTTTCCTTGCCGATTTCAGCCACAATCTGCTTCTGGAAGGCGACCAGCTTCTTGATCTCCTCGTGCCCGGTGAGAATCGCGCGGAGCATGTCCGCCTCGCTGATCTCCTTCGCGCCCGCCTCGACCATCAGCACGGCCTCGTCCGTGCCGGCAACCGTCAGGCTCAGCTTGGAAACCGCGCGCTGCTCCTGATTCGGGTTGATGACGATTTCGCCGTCCACCAGACCGACGGAAACGCCGCCGATCGGGCCCGCCCACGGGATATCGCTGACCGCAATCGCGGCGGAAGCGCCGATCATCGCGGGAATATCCGGCGGCACGTCCTGCTCAACGGAAAGCACCGTCGCCACAACCTGCACGTCGTTGCGCATGCCCTTGTTGAACAGCGGGCGCAGCGGGCGGTCGATCAGGCGGGAGGTCAGCGTCGCCTTTTCGGACGGACGACCCTCGCGCTTGATGAAACCGCCGGGGATCTTGCCCACGGAATACATCTTCTCTTCAAAGTCAACGCTCAGCGGGAAAAAGTCCTGACCCTCGCGCGGCGTGTCGCTCGCCGTCGCGTTGACCATGACCACCGTGTCGCCCAGTCGAACGATCACCGATCCGTTAGCCTGACCGCAGTACTTGCCAAATTCCATAACCAGCGGGCGCCCCGCCAGCTCTGTGGTATACGTCTTGACCATCGGGTGGAATCTCCTTTCAAAATACCTGCCTGCCAACACTTCTTTTCAGACGCGAACCCTCGCCGCCTGATATACAAAACCGACTTCAGCGTTCGGTTTCGTTTCAAAGGAATGAAAAAGACCGCCGCTTGGGGCGACAAAAACTGTCTCCCAAACGACGGTCATCTGGGACAAAGCCCTTTTCGTGAACGAAGCGGAGGAATTACTTGCGCAGACCCAGCTTCGCAACCAGCGCACGATAGCGCTCGATGTCGATGCGCTTGAGGTACTCAAGCATATTGCGGCGCTGACCGACCATCAGCAGCAGACCACGGTGGGAGTGGTGATCCTTCGCGTGGGTCTTGAGGTGGTCGTTCAGGTGGTTGATGCGCGCGGTCAGCAGAGCGACCTGCACCTCGGGGGAGCCGGTGTCGCCCTCGTGACGGGCATATTCCTTGATGATTGCTTCCTTCGTCGCCTTATCCATGACAAAATCCTCCAAATAAATATGTTGTGCCAATCGCCGCCCGCATAGAAGAACGTGTGGAGAACGCGATCATCTGCGCGCGCGGTTCAGACCGAAAGATATTGTAACACGGAAGTCCCGCTTTGTAAACAGAACTTCCGTGTTTTCTATGAATTTTTCATTTTTTTCGCATAGGCGGCTGCGTAAAATCGCCCGCGCGGGCAAGACCTCCGCGCTTTGCAGTTCTCGGCAGAGGGACGGCGGGCTCAGTCCGCGTTTTACCGCCGGTTTTCAAAATACGTCCGCACCTGCTCGCGGTTCTTCATCACCTCGTCGCGCAGCGCTTCCAGCGAATCAAACTTTTTCTCGCTTCGCACAAAGCCGCACAGCAGCAGTCGCATGTGATGGCCGTAGAGCGAGCCGCCCTCGTAATCCAGCAGGTTCGCCTCGATGGTCGGCGGGCCGCCCGGCGCGGTCGGATGCGTACCGACGTTCACCGCCGCGATGTACCACGCCTCATCGACATAGACCCTCGCCGCGTAAACGCCCTTTGGGGGAATCGCCTTGCCTTCCGGCCAGAGCAGATTCGCCGTCGGGAAATCCAGCTTGCGCCCGAGCTGCTTGCCGCGCTGAATCACGCCGCAGAGTGCATACGGGCGGCCGAGCAGCCGCGCGGCCTCCTCCATTTCACCCGCCGCAATGGCCGCGCGCACCCGTGTGGAGGAAACGGGCAGGCCGTCGATCTGCACCTCGTCCACAACGTGCGTCTCAAAGCCGTATTTTTCCCCGAAGCGGCGCATATCTTCCGCCTTGCCCGCGCCCATCCGGCCAAAGGAGTAATTGAAGCCGATGACCACGTGCTTCGGATGCAGCGCGTCCACAAACGCCTGCACAAACGCCTCCGGCGACTGCGCGGCATACGCCCGGTCAAACGGACGGAGCACCGCCGCGTCGATTCCGAGTTGAGCGATCGAGCGAATTTTTTCCGAGCGCGTCTCCAGCTGCGGCGGCGTCTTTTCCGGCGCATAGGTCGCCATCGGATGCGACGAAAACGTGTAGACCACGCTCTTGAGGTCATGCAGCGCCGCCAGCTCGTTGGCCTTGCGCATCAGCTGCGCATGCCCTTCGTGCACGCCGTCAAACATGCCGAAGGCAACCACCGTCTCCCCGCCGCGCCACTGGCGCTCGTGTGTCAAGAGTATCATTCTTTTTTAGCTCCACAAACGATGATCGCGCGCCCTCATTCAAGGAGCATCGCGTCAAATTTCAGGGTCTCCCCGTCAAATCGGCCAATCCCGCAGAATTGCCCGTTCAGATACAGCCGCGTCGGCTGCCCCGGCTGAACGTCGCCGATCAGCTCGCGCCGCGTCAGCCTGTTGCCGTTGCGCACAAAGCGCTCCGCCTTGGGCTGCACATCGAGCCGCGGCAGATGGCCGAGCGGCTGATCCATCGCCGTCAGCAGCGGCGACAGCTCGTCCGCCGCGTCGATTTCCTCTATCGTGTGCGCGTCGTCCAGCGTAAACATGCCCGTCTGCGCGCGCAGCAGCATGCCCATGTGCGCCTTCGTGCCCAGCGCCTCGCCGATATCATGGCATAGCGTCCGGATGTACGTTCCGCGCCCGCAGCGGATTTGCAGCATGAAGCTGCCGTCCGCGTTTTCGTGCAGCACCTGGATGGCGTACACCTGCGTCGGCCGCGGCTCAACCTTCACGTCGATCCCCTGCCGCGCCAGATCGCAGAGCTTTTGCCCGTCCCGCTTGAGCGCCGAATACATCGGCGGAATCTGCGCAATTTCACCGATAAACCGCGGCAAAACCGCTTCCAGCTGCGCCCGTGTCGCATGCGCGCCCTCGCCCGCGATAATCGCCCCATGCGCGTCCTGCGTATCGGTCGCATAGCCGGGTTTGAGCTGCGCAACGTATGTCTTTTCCTTTTCGACCAGATAATCAAACAGCCGCGCCGCGCGCCCGATCATCAGCGGCAGCACGCCGGAGGCCTCCGGGTCAAGCGTCCCCGCGTGGCCGACCTTCACGCCCCTGCCCAGCTTGCGCCGAACGCGAACCACCACGTCGCTCGAGGTCATTCCCGGCGGCTTGAGCACACAGAGAAACCCGTTCATGCGCGTTTCTCCGGCCGCGGGGTCTTATCCAGCTTGTCTTTCATCGCGGCCAGCATCTGATCCAGCGCCTCCTGAAGCGGCGCGTGAATCGTGCAGCCCGCCGCCTGCGCGTGGCCGCCGCCGCCGAAAAGCACGGCGATATCGTTCACCGTGTCCGGCTCGACCGCGCGCAGCGACATCTTGATTCCGTCCTCGCGCTCGGAAGCCAGCACCGCCATGCGAACGCCTTCCACTTCCAGCGCCTTGTTGACCAAGCCGTCCGCCTGCCCGAACGTGCAGCCGGTTTCCTCAAAGTCGTGCTTGTCAAAATCAATCACGCCCACCTGCTGATCGAACATAAACCGCAGCTTGTTGTAGGCAATGCGGGTCAGCTTCACGCGGTTCATCGGCTGGGTGCGATACAGCCTGCGCGTCATCGCGGAGATATCCACGCCCAGCTTGAGCAGCTCGCCCGCCGCAATCAGCGTCGCCGGAGAGGTCGCCGGATATTGGAAATGGCCGGTGTCGGTGCTCATGCCCGTCAGCAGGCATGTTCCCATGCCCTTCGTCATCTCCACGCCAAGCCCCAGAATCGCCTCGTATGCCAGCAGGCAGCAGGCCGATTCGCCCCTGCGGATGAAATTCGCCTGGCCGAAAGCCGGGTTCGTCGCGTGGTGGTCGATCACCATGCGGAAACCCGCCGCGTCAAACACGGTCTCGCTCTTGCCCAGCAGCGAGCGGTCGCTCACGTCCACGGCAATCGCCGTGTCATAATCCGCGCCGTTCACATTCTCCGGGTGCAGCATGGCCTCGCTGCCCGGCAGATATTTCAGGTTATCCGGCATATCGCCGTCGCAAATCACATCAGCCTGCTTGCCCAGCGCCAAAAAAGCAAGGCGAAGCGCCAGCGTAGAACCCACGGTGTCCCCGTCCGGGGAAATATGGGCCAGCAGCGCCACGCGCTTCGCCTGACGGGCGCAGCTCAGCCAATCCTCAAATTCCCGCTTCTCCTGCGTCATCGGATCGACTCTCCTCCGTCTTTCTCACCTGATTGATCAGGCTCGCGATATGCACGCCGTATTCAATCGTCGTGTCCAGTTCAAAAATCAGCTCCGGCGTATAGCGAAGCTGCACGCGCCGCCCCAGATTGTGGCGGATAAAGCCCGCCGCCGTCTTGAGCGCCTTCATCATCGGCGCGCGCTTTTCCTCTTCGTATACGCTCACATAGACCTTCGCATACCGAAGGTCGCGCGTCACATCCACATGCGTGATGGAAAACATGCAGTCCGTCCGCGGGTCGGAAACATCCTCGCGGATGATCTTCTCCGTTTCGCGCATGATTTCGCTGGCAATGCGGTCTGTACGCTCAAATTGTTGATTTGCCATATTTTTTTTTCCTTGCTCTAAAAAAGGCGACCCGGCGGCAAAGCATGCAACCGGGCCGCGCCTGTTGACCTTGAAAACCGATTACCTCGGGATTTCCTCCATCACGAAGCACTCGATGACGTCGCCTTCCTTGATATCCGTGTAGTTTTCCAGGCAGACGCCGCACTCGTAGCCGTCGGCCACTTCCTTGACCGCGTCCTTGAAGCGCTGGAGCGAGGAGAGCTTGCCCTCGTAAACCACCACGTTGTCGCGGAGCAGGCGAACCTGCGCGTTGCGCTGAAGCTTACCGTCGGTGACGTAAGAACCGGCGACAATGCCCACGCCCGTGATCTTGAACACGTTGCGCACCTCCGCGTGACCGATGACGTTCTCGCGGAATTCCGGCGTGAGCATGCCCTTCATGGCCTTTTCGATATCTTCGATGGCCTGATAGATCACGCGGTAATAGCGGATGTCGATACCGTCGCGGTTCGCGGCGTCGCGCGCCTTCGCATCCGGACGGACGTTGAAGCCGATGATGATCGCGCCGTCGATGCCGGCCAGCATCACGTCGTTCTCGGTGATCGCGCCCACGCCGCTGTGGATCGTGCGCACACGCACCTCGGCGTTGGAGAGCTTTTCAAGCGACTGCTTGACCGCCTCGACGGAGCCCTGAACGTCGGCCTTGATGATGATGTTGAGATCCTTGACCTCGCCCTGTTCGAGCTTGCTGTAAAGCTCCTCGAGTGTGGACGCGGAGCTGTTCTTGACCATCGACGCGCGCGCCTTCGCGGCACGCTCCTCGACGACCTGACGCGCCAGCTTCTCGTCGGCCACCGCCATGAACTCGTCGCCCGCCTCCGGCACGCCGCCGAAGCCGATGATCTCCACCGGCGTAGACGGAGTCGCGTGCTTGACGCGCTCGCCGCGGCTGGAAACCATCGCGCGGATGCGGCCAAAGGCATTGCCTGCAACCACCATGTCGCCCACGTGCAGCGTACCGTTCTGCACCAGCGCCGTCGCGACAGCGCCGCGGGAATGATCCAGCTTCGCCTCGATGATGACGCCGCGCGCCTTGCGGTTCGGGTTGGCCTTCAGTTCCAGCATATCGGCCAGCAGCAGCACGTTTTCAAGCAGATCATCGACGCCCTCGCCGGTCTTGGCGGAGACGTTCACCATGATGGTGTCGCCGCCCCACTCCTCCGGCACCAGCTCGTAGCGGGTCAGCTCCTGCTTCACCGCGTCCGGATCCGCGCCCGGCTTGTCGATCTTGTTGATCGCCACGATGATCGGGCACTTCGCCGCCTTCGCGTGGTTGATGGATTCGATGGTCTGCGGCATCACGCCGTCGTCCGCCGCGACAACCAGGATCGCGATATCGGTCGCCTGCGTGCCGCGGGCGCGCATCGCCGTAAAGGCCTCGTGACCCGGCGTATCCAGGAAGGTGATCTGGCGGTCGCCCACCTTGGCGATGTACGCGCCGATGTGCTGGGTGATGCCGCCGGCCTCGCCCACGGCCACCTTCGCCTTGCGGATGTAGTCAAGCAGCGACGTTTTGCCGTGATCGACGTGACCCATGATCGTGACGACCGGCGGGCGCGTGACCAGCTCTTCCTCGCTGTCCTCCACGTTCTCGGCGGAGAGCGCGTCCTCGGCGGTCTTGTCGAGCTTCATTTCCAGCGTCACGCCGAATTCGGAAGCCACCAGAGACGCGGTATCGAAATCCAGCTCCTGATTGATCGTCGCCATGATGCCCAGCAGCATCAGCTTCTTGATGATCTCGCCCGCCGGCTTGCCGATGCGCTCGGTCAAATCGCGGACGGTGATGGTCTCGGCGGTCATGTAGGCCGTCTCGATCTTGATCGGGGCCATCATCTGCTGCGCAGAGAGCTGACGCCCCTTCTTGCGGCGGCCGCGCACCACATCGTCGTCCATGCCGTAGCCCGTGTCGCGCGCAAGCTGCTTGCGGTTCTTCACCGGCTGATGCTCCGGGTCATGCTGACGCTGGCGCATCTTCTTGTTCGGGTCGTAGTTGGAAACGCGCTCCTTCTCGACCGTGGGCATCAGCTCCGGCCCCTTCGGCCCGCGCTGCGGACGGTTGCCGCCCATCGGACGAGCGCCGCCCATGCCGCCTGCCGGACGGGCGCCGCCCTGCGGACGATCCCCACGCGGCGCGAAATTGCCGCCCTGCGGACGATCCCCGCGCGGCGCGAAATTGCCGCCCTGCGGACGATCCCCGCGCGGCGCAAAGTTGCCGCCCTGCGGACGATCCCCACGCGGTGTGAAGCTGCCGCCCTGCGGGCGCGGCGCATTGCCGCTCTGCTGGGGGCGCGCCGCCGGAGCGGGCTTCGCTTCCGGCTTCGCTTCCGGCTTCGCTTCCGGCTTCGCTTCCGGTTTCGCTTCCGGCTGCGGCTTGGCCGCCTCAACCGGCGCTTTCTCCTCGGCCTTCTCCACCGGCACGTCATCGGGCATCGTCCATGCCTTGCTCTGCGAGCTGAGCGCCTTCTGCTGTTCCTCGCGGCGCTTCTCCTCGCGCTCGGCCTCCTGCTGCTGCGTAAAGCCGTTTTCAATCTTGCGCAGCTCGGCGAGCGTCTTCTCCGCTGCGGTACGAACTCCCGTTACGTCTCCCAGCAGCTTCGCCGCCCGGCGGCTGAGTTCCTTTGTTGCGTCTTGAACCTTCATTTTGGACATTCTGCCCTTGCACCCCCGCAAATTGCGTCACTGTCGTGTGGTTATCTTCCCTGAGACGGCGCGTCGCCCGTCTCCTCCTCCTTGGCCAAAGCCAGCAGCTTGCCGCCCAGCGAGCCCCGCGCAATCGCGGCGCTCATGCGTCCCGGCTTGCCGATAGCGCTGCCCAGTCTGTCCGGCGTCGTTTCATAAAGCGGAACCTGATAAAACGCGCAGGAATCTCGGAATTTCTTCTTCGTATTGTCGGATGCGCCCGCATCCAGAATCATAAACAAAGCCGCTCCGGATGAAATCGCCTTGAGCACGCCGCTCTCGCCGAGGCTCAGCTGCCCCGCGCGCATGGCGATGCCCAGCATCGCGTAGAAAGCGTCGCGCTCAATCTGCATCAATTTCCTCCATCAGTTGGTTCAGCACGGCCTCGTCGATCTTCGTTTCCAGCGCGCGGTCAAGCTGCCGCTGGCGAACCGCCTTCGTCAGGCAGTCCTTCGATTTGCAAATATATGCGCCGCGACCCGGAGCCTTGCCGATTCTGTCAAAGCTGATCTCGCCCTGCGCGCTGCGAACGATGCGCAGCAGCGCCTTTTTCTCCTTCATCTCGCGGCAGCCCACGCACATGCGCATGGGAATTTTGCGTGTCTTCATTGGCGCACCCCGCTTTTACTCGGCGTCGCCTTCGACCGTCGGCGCTTCGCCGGCCTCGGCCTCAACCTGCTCGTCAACCTGGCTCTGGCTCTTGATGTCGATCTTCCAACTCGTCAGGCGCGCGGCGAGGCGGGCGTTCTGGCCTTCCTTGCCGATGGCCAGCGAGAGCTGATTGTCCGGCACGACCACGCGGCAGGCCTTTTCCTGCTCGTTGACGAACACGTTCACCACGTGCGCAGGGTTCAGCGCGTTGGCGACGAACTCCGCCGGGTCGGCCGACCACTTGATGATGTCGATCTTCTCGCCGCGCAGCTCATCCACGATGGCGTTGACGCG
>ERZ825137.1047-NODE-1047-length-37273-cov-3.936724_pt1 | contig 37273 bp, 32 predicted proteins | sample MGYA00519873_ERZ825137 | MGnify/ENA primary metagenome ERZ825137 (study PRJEB31778, sample SAMEA3449190) | human gut metagenome | biome: human gut; feature: human-associated habitat; material: faeces | place: United Kingdom | collected 2010/2012 ...
TATGAATATATTAATAGTGGATGATGAAAAAGAAATTGCGGATGTAGTAGAACTGTATCTGCAGACAGAGTATAATGTACTGAAGTTTTATACAGGTAAGGAGGCTCTTGCCTGTATAGAACATTCAAAAATCGATTTAGCAATTCTAGATGTAATGCTTCCGGATATTGATGGATTTACGATTCTGAAGAAAATCCGGGAGAAATATACATTTCCGGTAATTATGCTGACTGCCAAGACAGAATATATTGATAAGATTACGGGACTTACACTTGGCGCAGATGATTATATTCCGAAACCATTTAACCCGTTAGAACTGGTGGCCAGAGTAAAAGCGCAGATGCGCCGGTATACACAGTATAATGACAACATGAAAAAAGATGGTGATGTCATTGATTTTGGCTGCTTGATTTTGAAAAAGCAATCCCATGAATGTATTTACAATGAACAGGTACTGACACTGACTCCGACAGAATTTGAGATTCTGTGGCTGTTGTGCGAAAACCGGGGAAAAGTAATGAGTTCGGAAAAATTATTTGAAACTGTATGGAAGGAAACTTATTATAAGAACAGCAACAACACGGTCATGGTACATATCAGGCATTTGCGTGAGAAGCTGAGCGGCCCGACGGGAAAATCAGACCTCATTAAGACTGTCTGGGGAGTGGGATATAAGATTGAAGAATAAATACCGCAAATTAAAATTGACAATATTACTTCAGGCAATGTTTATCACATCTGTTACGGTGCTGGTAGGCAGCCTGATTTTGGTATATTTTGTAGATGGCGTATATAATGACAGCTTTGCCAGCATCTTTTTGAAATTTATGAGGCTGATTCATGTAGATGAGGAAAATGCAATTTCCTTGTATTGGAACTGGATTGGCCACAATAAATTGGCATTTATGGTAATTGGCTTTCTGGCATTGTTTGCGCTTTTTGCATATATAGGTATTTCCAATCTGACGAAATATCTGGATCAGATAGGAGATGGTATCGAGAGTATACTTTCGGATTCCGATGAACCTATTGAATTGATTACGGAGCTGAAACCGCTTGAAGAACGCATGAATGAAATTAAGACAACGCTCCGCAGACAGGAGAAGGAAGCAGAGGAAATGGAGCAGAAGAAAAATGATTTGGTTCTGTTTCTGGCGCATGATTTAAAGACTCCGCTTACTTCAGTGGTGGCCTATCTGACGATGCTTGAGGAACACCCGGATATGACAGTGGAAGAACGGGCAAGATATACGCATATTTCACTGGAAAAGGCCATACGTCTGGGAGAACTTATCAATGAATTTTTTGAAATTACAAAGTTCAATCTTCATGGAATTACGCTAGAGCTGGTGGAATTGGATTTGGGAATGATGCTAGAGCAGATTGCAGATGAACTTTATGCGGTACTACAGGGGAAAGGTCTGGAGTGCAAAGTAGACGTTCAAGAAGATTTGTTGATTATGGCAGACCCGGATAAACTGGCAAGGGTGTTTGATAATATTCTGCGAAATGCCATTGCTTATTGTAAAGCAAATACAGTGATTTCCATTCGTTGTCATGGAGATAAAAAAGCGGTAAATATTATTTTTGAAAATGAAGGACAAACCATATCAGAAGAAGCATTAGAAAAGATTTTTGAGAAATTTTACCGGGAAGACGCAGCTCGATCCAGTTCGACAGGCGGAGCGGGTCTGGGACTTGCAATTGCCAGGGAAATAGTAGAACTGCACGGTGGAACAATCCGGGCAGAAAGTCAGGATGGAAAAACCAGATTTATTGTAACGCTTCCGAAGGAAAAGGGGAATAAAGAAAATGAAATTTATACACATCGCAGATGTACATCTTGGAGTATGTCCGAACGCTGGAAAGGCTTACACAGAAAATAGAAACAAGGAAATATGGCATACATTTGAAAGAGTTGTGCAGGTCTGCGAGACAGAAAAGGCGGATTTACTTCTGATAGCAGGAGATTTATTTCATCGGCAGCCACTTTTGCGTGAACTTCGGGAGTTAGATGCGCTCTTTGCAGAACTGACTCATACAAAGGTTGTTCTGATAGCAGGAAATCATGACTATTTGAAACCAGATTCTTATTATAGAAGATATAAATGGAAATCGGAAGTATATGGGCTGATGAGCGGAGAACTGGATTATATTGAATTTCAGGAGCTGGAAACCTGCGTATATGGGCTGAGCTATCTTGAGAAGGAGATTACAGAACCACTTTATGATGATGCATTTCCTGAGCACAGACAAAAAAATGAAATTTTACTTGCACATGGCGGAGATGAGAAGCATATTCCGATTCAAAAGAATCGATTAATACAACTAGGCTATGATTATGTTGCTTTTGGACATATTCATCGAAGAACGGTTTTACAAGAAGGAAAGATAGAATATGCAGGTTCACTGGAGCCGACAGATAAAAATGATATTGGCCCGCATGGATATGTGAAAGGCGAAATAATAAATGGAAATGTAAAGACAGAATTTGTTTTATTTGCTTCCAGAGAATATATCCATACTACAGTGGAAATGACGGCGCAGATGACACAGCGGGAGCTGAAAAAGGAAATCAAAAATAAAATCGGACAGCTTGGAACGGAAAATATCTATAAGATTACGGTTACAGGTTTCCGGGCACAGGACTTGGAACTTGAACTGGAAGATATGGATGTATATGGAAATGTATTGGAGTTTGTGGATGACACGCAGCCGTATTTTGATTTTGAAAAATTGTATCGTATGAATGAATTCAATCTGCTTGGGAAGTATATTGAGAGTCTCAGGGACAGCGAACCGGGAAGTGTAGAGTATGAAGCACTGTTCGAAGGAGTTCGTGCCCTGACTGGGGCGAAAGAGGGATAGTATGAAGATTACGGAGTTGTTTCTGAAAAATTTCGGAAAGTTCCAGGATAAAAAAATTGAACTTTCCGATGGAATCAATTTAATATATGGAGAAAATGAGTCAGGAAAATCTACGGTATATACGTTTCTGCGAGGGATGCTTTTTGGTATGGAGCGCGGAAGGGGACGGGCTGCATTAAAAGATAATTTCAGTAAATACGAACCTTGGTCAAATCCCAATTCTTATTCGGGAACTTTACGTTTTACATGTGATGAGAAACATTTTTGCTTGAATAGAAACTTTGATAGACACTCGAAATGCGCTTTTCTGTTTTGTGAGGATGATGGAGAGGAATTCTCGATGGAACACGGGGATTTGGAAATCCTGATTGGAGGACTGAAGGAACTGGATTATGATAACACTGTGGCGGTTGGACAGAACAAGGTTCTAGTGGGAAATGAACTGGCAGAGGAGCTGAAGAACTATGCGGCTAATTATTATATTTCCGGTGACAGCCAGATTGATATGAATGTTGCCCTGCAGAATCTGAAAGAACGAAGAAAACAGCTGGAGCGTGAGGTAAGAGAACAGACGGAAAAAGTGCAGGAACAGAAAGAACGGATTGAACAGGAAGCTTCTTATGTATGGAGAGATTTGCACAGTCTGGAGAAAGAAACTGCTCAGATAAAGGAAGAACAGGAAAAGTATAATAAAGAATTTGCGAAGATAAATGTCAACAGCCCGCACAGTTTTGACCAGTGGAGGATTCATCCGATTGCTGTTATTGTTATGATAGCGATTGTTGTGCTTGCAATGCTGGTGTTTGATAAGCCGTGGAATCTGGTAGTCAGTATTGTGATTGCTTTTGCCGAAGGAATTTATGCGTGGAATGCGTTGAAAGACGGGCATAAGAAGAAAGATGATGAAAAGAAGAAAAGAGAAGCACAGAAAGTCTGGAATGAGATTAATAAGTGCGAAGGCAGACTGGAAAAACTGAAAGAGGATTACCAGGAAAAGCAAATCTATTACGAAAATTTGCAGGAACAGATAGAAGAATGTGAGGAAGGTGGAAAAGAAACACCGGAGCAGAAAAAGAAAAGAAAAGCATTGGAACTTGCCACAGAGCGTGTTCAGGAAATTGCAGGCAAAATGCAGGTTGGGGTCGGAAGACGATTGAATGAGGAAGTTTCGGACATATTTGCTGAAATGACTGATGGAAAATATCAGAAGGTATGGATTGACGAATCTCTGGAAATGGCACTTTTTCACAGAGGCAGGAAAGTGCCGATGAATCAGGTCAGTCTTGGAACTCTGGAACAACTTCAACTGGCACTTCGTATTGCAACGGCAAATATTTTATATGAAGAAAAATATCCATTGATTTTGGATGATACGTTTGCATATTATGATGATCAGAGACTGGAGAGAACCCTTCGCTGGCTGGACAAAAGTGGGCATCAGGTTATCGTTTTTACTTGTCAGAAACGCGAAGAAGAACTGATGAAGAAAAATGGAATTCTGTTTCACAAAATTGAATTAGGAACGGAGCAGAATCCGTAAATAAGAATGTAAATAAGAAAAGGCACTGCGATTGCAGTGCCTTTTCTGTAAACGTTACTCGATAGGTTCGCCTTTTTTGTAGGCTTCCACAACTGCCTGAATACGGTCATATGGGTCTAATAAACTACTGATAGAACCATCATGATTCAGCGTATCAATTAAGAGAGCGACATATTTGCTCATGTCACAGTCGATATAATAAGGGCGGCTGAGTAGTTCTGGTGTCTGGTAAATCAGATTTGTAGTTAAAATACCATGAATCAGTCCCTCGTCATAAGCCTGGTCAAATTTTTCCATGCCGTTTGTAAAAAGTCCAAATGTAGCAGCTGCGAAGATACGTCTGGCTTTACGTGCTTTTAACTGCTTTGCAACATCTAAGATACTGTCACCGGATGAAATCATATCATCTAAAATGATAACGTCTTTTCCTTCTACAGAAGAACCAAGAAATTCATGGGCGACAATCGGATTGCGACCATTTACAACCTGCGTATAATCGCGGCGTTTGTAGAACATACCCATATCAATTCCAAGAACATTGGCGAAATAAATAGCTCGTCCGGTTGCACCTTCATCCGGGCTGATAGCCATCAGATGCTCACTGTCTAACTGTAAATCATCGAATGAGCGGAGCAGTCCTTTGATAAACTGGTAAGTAGGACGTACTGTCTCGAATCCGCTAAGCGGGATCGCATTCTGAACACGCGGGTCATGTGCATCAAAGGTAATAATGTTGTCCACACCCATACGGACAAGTTCCTGAAGTGCAAGTGCACAGTCCAGAGATTCGCGGGCGCTGCGCTTATGCTGACGGCTTTCATAGAGGAACGGCATGATGACATTTAAACGTCTTGCCTTTCCGCCTACAGCGGCAATAATACGTTTCAGGTTCTGGAAATGATCATCAGGAGACATGTGATTGGTATTTCCGGACAAAGAATAGGTAAGGCTGTAATTGCACACATCAACCATGAGATACAAATCTTTTCCTCTCACAGATTCTTCGATAATACCCTTTGCTTCACCAGAACCGAAGCGAGGTACTTTAGCATTAATGAGATAGGTATCATTTTCATAGCCGGAGAAGACAATATTGTCTTTGTGTGCATGATCGGTTTCCTTTCTCCATTTTACGAGATAATCATTTACCCGGTTTCCCATTTCTTCACATCCCGGTAAAGAAATAATGCCAAGTGCTCCTACTGGAATATTATCCAGAATGCGGTCAGTACGATGTACCATGTTAAATATCCTCCCTGTTCATAAGTCTCTTTTGTATTCTTATATCATCGCCGGCAAGGCGAAGTACTTTATAATGATTACTGATACGCGAGAAAGTCCGTTCCGTATAGTTGGACTTAATCTCGTTCAAGGTAAGGTTTGTCGATATAATTGTGGATTTCTGATTCAGAATCCGGTTATTCAGACACACAAACAACTGTGAAATAACAAAATCGGTATTGCGTTCCGTTCCCAAATCATCAATGATGAGAAGCTCACATTCCTGAATCTGCTCATAAAGATTCAGACTTTCGTCATTCTGGTGAAATGCTTTATCGAGGAGTGCGTCAAAAAATTCCGTAGCGGTCAGATATAAAACAGAGTGTCCTGACCGCATAATATCGCGGGCAATACAGTGGGTTAAAAAAGTCTTTCCTACTCCGGTATTCCCGAAAATCAGCAAATTATTCTTTTCCGCATTTACAGTATCTGAAGCGAAAGTGTGAATATAGTTCCTACATTCTTCATATGCATGACGGGCAAGCTGCAAAGCAGACTGACCGGATAGTTTATCTATATAATTTGGTGAATAATAGTCAAAAGAAAAACAGTCAAAGTTTTCGGATTCTAAAAGTCCCTTTAGATTCGACTGCGTATAGAATAAGTCAATGGCAGCCTTTTGAAAACAGTGGCATTTTTGATTTCCAATATACCCGGTATCGTGACAGTCAGCACACTCATAAGATGGCTCCAGATAATCCGCAGGAAACCCGGCACTTTGAAGCAGAGAAGCACGTTTCCCGGACAAAGCATGAATTTCTTCTTTCAAGGCAGAAAGAGCATTCTCGTCCCCATTCAACAGCTTTTTTGCCTGCTCCAGACTACATTTGGAAATGGAATCATCCACAGCTTTTAATTCGGGAATCTGTGCGTAAGCACGTTCGAAATGCGCATTTAACCGGTCACGGCTTTTTAATTGCTTTTGTTCATATGCACGCATAAGTGTATTGTACTGGGAATTCGTGAGCGGCACTGTGGCCTCCTTTCCAAGATTACGGTTAGTTCGTCTTTAAAAGTTCTTTTGTTAATTCGTCCATATCATAAGAACGTTCTTCAAAATTACGGAATTTTGAAGGAGATATAGTTTGTTTAACGGAAGTCTTTGGTGCAGGTTTCTTTGCGGCAGCTTTTGCCTGCTCAAAGGCAGTATCCTGAGAACGAATATCTTTTAATGTATGTACATGGTTTTGCTTCCAATTCTGCAAAATCTTGTCTGCGTATTCAAAACTTGGCTGATGAATCGCAAGTACAGTACGGCTGCAGGCTTCCAAAATAATCTCATGGTCGAAGCTTTCTGTATCGTACCATTTACGGATATATTCTAACTCTGATGCGGCCGGACCACGCCCTTTGATGCCAAATGCGTTTAGAACAGAATAACAGTTCCGGTTATACAGTGCAGATGAACTGCGTGCCTGTTGAACAGTAGTAATATGTTCATCAGACCAGGCAAGAGCTACTTTCTGAATATAATGCATACTCTTATGACCATTTTCGACGCAGTACTCAATCAGGTATTCAATCAAATCTGCAGAAAATTGCAAGGTATCATAAAAATAAGTAATGGTATCGACATCCATACGACTCAATGTCTTACCCAGATATTGCTCTGCGATAAACAAAATCTGTTTCAACTCTTTACGGTTCAAAGTTGATTTTTTCTCTGCAGCAGGTAAAGAAGAAGCCGTGGCTGCAGGAGCAGGAGTGATTCTCGAAGCTTCTGAATTTACAGCTGCGGGAATATCGTGAACCAAGGAAGTGTCAGAGCTTGTCTTTCCGGAACCAAAGTCAATGCCAATAATCTGCTGTTCCTGATTGTAGTCTAATGCCAGAAGACCGGATTTTTCCCAATATTTTAAGGCGCGAATAATATCACCTTCTGTATTTTCCAGACGGTCAGCCATCTGTGAAATACTCAAAGATGAACCGGAATGGTTCAAATGACGTAACAAAAGGAGATATACCTTTACATATTCTCCGTTTGCTTTTGCCATATATTGGTCTATAAATGTATTTTCAACTAAAGTAATTTCGCTTTGAAAATAATTGTGTAAAGTAAGGACGTTCATTTTCCCACTCCTTTCGTTATTCAAGTATAACATTATTATAGCGTGGAAAAAAAGAGTTATTTCCCTTAAAACATGGATTTTTTGTTGATAAATCCGGCATAACTTATGTGGATAATGTGGATAACTATTTTTGGAGTAATTCTTCTCCGATATTTACCACATCTCCGGCCCCCATTGTGATAAGAAGGTCTCCTTCTTTACAGTGCGCAAGTACATAGTCTTCAATGGACGAAAAATCCGGAAGATAAACAGCATCGCAGCCAAGTTCTCTGACAGCACCGGCAAGCTGTTCGGATGAGACACCCAAAGTATCTGTTTCTCTGGCAGCATAAATATCTGCAAGAATCAGGTGCTGCGCTTTGGAGAGTGCAGATGCAAATTCCGAGAACAGGGACTTGGTTCTTGAATACGTATGTGGTTGGAAAATGCACCAGAGTTCCCGGTGTGGGTAGTGCTCTGCTGTTGTAAGTGTAGCTGCGATTTCCGTAGGATGATGTGCATAGTCATCAATCACGGTAATTCCATTTACGGTTCCTTTATACTGAAAACGACGGTCTGTCCCATGGAAGGAAAGAAGTCCGTTCTGAATGTGTTCTGTAGAAATCTGGAGTAAATCAGATACAGCAATCACAGAAAGTGCATTACAAATGTTATGTTTTCCGCCTACAGAGAGGGTAATATGCTCTGCCGGTGTTCCATGTTTTACCACCGTAAAGGATGCATTTCCAAGTTCATCATAGCTGATATCTGTAGCACTGTAGTCAGAACCGGAGTTACCAAAAGTAATTACCTTGCAGGAAAGTCCATCCGTTATTTCTGCCAGCTTTGGAATCTCATTGTTGATAACGAGAGTGCCATCGTCCGGTAAAAGTTCTGCAAACTTGCGGAAAGAGTGGCGGATGTCATCTAAATCCTTAAAGAAATCCAGATGGTCTGCATCAATATTTAATATAACCCCAATTTTGGGAAAGAAGTGCAGAAAACTGTTCGTGTATTCACATGCTTCGGTTACAAAATATTCGGATTTACCGACACGGATATTTCCGCCAATTGCTTTTAAGATGCCACCTACAGAAATCGTAGGGTCAAGTTCTCCGTCTAACAGAATGTGCGACATCATAGAAGTTGTTGTTGTCTTTCCGTGTGTTCCTGAAATTGCGATAGGAATATCGTAATTTGTCATAAGCTGACCGAGAAGTTCTGCTCTGGAGAGCATTGGAAGATTCTGGCGCACTGCTTCTTTGTACTCTTCGTTATCTGCGTGGATTGCGGCAGTATATACAACCACATCAATGCCGGGAATAATGTTTGAAGCCTTCTGGCCATAGAATATCTGTGCTCCATTTTGGGTAAGATGGTCGGTCAGAGGCGTTTCTTTGGAGTCAGAACCGGACACGGTAAAATCTTCTTCCAGAAGAATCTCTGCAAGTCCACTCATACTAATCCCGCCAATTCCTATAAAATGAATATGGCATGGTTTGTTAAAGTCTATTTTATACATCATTACACTTCCTATTCTATCCGCAGGCAGAAGCTGCACTGTGGAATGTTGCAAAATTTATTGTCATAATTAAAAAATTCCTCTTATACATTATATACATATATGAAAAAAAAACCAAGCCATTTCTTTTTGTAAGATTTAGATAAAAAAAGAGTAATGAAGGAAAAATGTTTGTAAAGATTGTTCACTATATTTGCACAATATGCTATAATAGACGTAACGTTTACTGGGAAGGGGTGAGAATATGGTCAAAAAAGAAATGATAGCAATGCTTCTGGCGGGTGGACAAGGCAGCAGACTAGGAATATTAACTGCTAAAGTTGCTAAACCGGCTGTCGCATTCGGGGGAAAATACCGCATTATTGATTTTCCGCTCAGTAATTGTATTAATTCTGGAGTTGATACGGTGGGGGTGTTGACACAATATCAGCCATTCAGATTGAATACACATATTGGAATTGGTATTCCGTGGGATTTGGACCGCAATGTGGGAGGTGTTTCCATTCTTCCGCCATATGAAAAAAGTGCAAGCAGTGAATGGTATACAGGAACAGCGAATGCGATCTATCAGAATCTGGATTATATGGAATCTTTTCATCCGGATTATGTGCTGATTCTATCGGGTGACCATATTTACAAGATGGATTATGAGGTGATGCTTGATTTTCATAAGGCCAATCATGCGGATGTAACGATTGCAGCCATGCCGGTGTCAATTGAGGAGGCAAGCAGATTTGGTATTGTGATTACGGATGATAACAAACAAATCACGGAATTTGAAGAGAAGCCAGCGCATCCGAGAAGTAATCTGGCATCAATGGGGATATACATTTTCAACTGGTCTGTTTTGAAAGAAGCACTCATTGCTCTTTCGGAAGAACCTGGATGTGATTTTGGTAAGCATATCATTCCACATTGCCATAAGCAGGGAAAGCGGATGTTTGCCTATGAGTATAATGGTTACTGGAAGGATGTAGGAACATTAAGTTCCTACTGGGAGGCGAATATGGAACTGATTGATATCATTCCGGAATTTAATCTGTATGAAGAGTTCTGGCAGATTTATACAAAGAGTGATTCCATTCCACCGCAGTATGTGGCAGACGAGGCTTCGATTTCAAGATGCATTATCGGTGATGGGGCAGAGATACATGGCAAGCTGGAAAATTGTGTGGTTGGCTCTGGTGTCATCATAGAACAGGGGGCTGTTGTAAGGGATTCTATTATTATGAAAGATGTAGTAATTGGCCCCGGATGCGTCATTGACAAAGCTGTTATTGCGGAAGGCGCCCAGATTGGCGGACACGTGATTATGGGAATCGGAAGTGACGTTCCAAACAAATTCCGACCGGATATCTATAATTCCGGACTTGTTGCAGTGGGTGAAAATTCTGTCATACCAGATGGCGTTCAGATTGGGAAAAATACAGCAGTCAGTGGTGTGACAACAAAGGAAGATTACGCAGACTGTGTTCTGGAGAGCGGAGGAACGTTGATAAAGGCGGGTGACGTATCATGAGAGCAGTAGGAATTATCTTGGCAGGTGGAGACAGCAATAAGCTGAGAGAACTTACATATAGACGTGCCGTGGCAGCTATGCCTATAGCGGGAAGTTACCGGAGCATTGATTTTGCGCTTAGTAATATGGCAAATTCGCATGTAAATAAGGTTGCTGTACTGACGCAGTACAATTCCCGTTCTTTAAATGAACATCTCAATTCTTCGAAATGGTGGGACTTCGGAAGAAAACAGGGAGGACTTTATGTATTTCCACCAACAATTACGAAGGAGAATGGAGACTGGTATCGGGGAACTGCGGATGCAATTTACCAGAATCTGGATTTCTTGAAGAGGTGTCATGAGCCATATGTTATTATCACATCGGGAGATGCAGTGTACAAGCTGGATTACAGCAAAGTGTTAGAATATCATATGGATACAAAAGCAGATATTACTGTGGTATGTAAAGAGATGGAATCGGATACGGATTTTAGTCGTTTTGGAACGGTAAAGGTAAATGATGAAATGCGGATAGTGGAGTTTGAAGAAAAAATATCATTACCGAGTTCGCATTTGATTTCAACCGGTATTTATATTATCAGACGAAGAATGCTGATTGATTTAATCGAACAGAGTGCCGTTGAGAAGAAATATGACTTTGTGAGAGACATTCTGATTCGATATAAGAATTTGAAAAGAATTTGTGCTTATAAATTAGAGGATTATTGGTGCAATATTGCAACAGTAGACGCGTATTATCGGGCAAATATGGATTTCCTGAAGCCAGAGGTAAGAAAATATTTCTGGCGGGATTATCCGGCCGTATATTCGAAGGTTACTGATTTGCCACCTGCGAAGTATAACCCGGGGGCTGCGGTAAAGAACAGTCTGGTTTCCAGTGGATGTATCATTAATGGAACAGTGGAAAATTCTGTTCTGTTTAAAAAGGTATTTGTTGGAAATAATTGTGTGATTCGAAATTCGATCATTTTGAATGATGTTTATTTGGGCAATAATACGTATATTGAAAATTGTATTGTTGAAAGTCGGAGTACGATTCGGGCGAATACACGTTATGTCAGCGGAGATGGCGTTCAGATTGTAGTAGAAGATGGAGAAAGATACGAATTATAAAAATAGAATAATGAGAGGATAAAAAGCATTGACGAAAGGGGAACAAGAAGATGCAGATTACAGATGTACGAGTGAGAAGAGTTGCAAAGGACGGAAAGTTAAAGGCGGTAGTATCTATTACTTTAGATGGAGAATTTGTGGTTCATGATATTAAAGTAATAGAAGGCGAGAAAGGACTTTTTATTGCGATGCCAAGTAAAAAATCGGCAGATGGAGAATACAGAGATATTGCGCATCCGATTAATTCCGGAACAAGAGAGCACATGCAGACATTGATTCTGGAAAAATATGAGGAGACAATAGCAATGGACGAAGCAGTCGCGGAAGCTGAAGAAGAGGCAGAAGAAGCGGAGGCTTAGTGCAAGGTCAATGCAGGGGGACTGTAACCGGATGAAATTCTGGTTGCAGTCCCTTTTTATCGTTGTTGCGAAAACTTCATATATATGCTATTATAAACGTGTTTATGATAGAAATAAAGAAATGTGAGGAAAGGCAAATGTCACTGGAATTAGCAAATAAAAAAGAAGTAGACCGGCAATTGAAGGGATTGGTACTATCCTGTTTGGGCGCGTTTTGCTTTGCATTTGGACTGAATGTATTTATTCTTCCACTTAATCTTTACAATGGTGGATTTATGGGGATTGCACAATTACTGCGAACTCTGATTGTAACTGTGTTTCATCTGTCATTGGGACAGATGGATATTACTGGAATTGTTTTCTGGTTTATTAACTTACCGCTTTGTTTTCTTGCGTGGAAGAAGGTTGGAAAGTCGTTTTTGATTCGTTCCATGATTGTAATTCTTGTTCAGTCGCTGAGTCAGACACTGATACCGGTTCCGGCCACACCGATTATCCCGGATTATCTGACAGCCTGCATTGTGGGTGGTATGATAGCAGGAGGTGGAACCGGATTGGTGCTCAGAGGTGGATGTTCCGGAGGCGGTCAGGAAATGCTTGGAATGTATATTACAAAAGAATTTCCATCCATCAGTGTAGGAACAGTGGGCATGATGGTAAATTTTCTGGTTTACGCAATCTGTTTTTTCTTGTTTGATATAGAAATTGTGATATATTCTTTGATATATGGTGTTGTATTTGCTTTGGTCTGTGATAAAGTGCATGTGCAGAATATCTGTGTAAAGGTATTGATTTTCACAAAGAAAGAAGGAATTGACCAGTTGATTATGGATGAAATGCATCGTGGAGTCACCAAATGGGAAGGGGTTGGAGCTTATACCAATGAAGATACCCATGTGATGGTAACTATGATTTCCAAATATGAAATTCATCAGATTAAACGGGTTGTCAAATCTATCGACCCGAAGGCATTTGTAATACTGGACGAGGGATGCAACGTAGTAAGTGGTAACTATGAGAAGAGATTGACGTAAGATGGCAGGGAAAAGCATGCAATATTTGGATGACATTGTAAAGAGCGGCTTATTTCAGGAAATAGCAAAAACGGAGCGGGAGAAGGTTTTGGATTCATTGGTAATCACGGAAAGAAGAAGTGAGAGGGGAAGCACACTTTTTTTTGAAGGGGATGATGTGGAGTGGATCTGCATTTTGAAAAGCGGTATGATAAGAGGGGAGAAGGATTACTGGAATGGAAATAAAAGTATTCTGCAGATTGTAGATGCCGGGGAAATTTTTGCATTGGATGGTATTTCAACGAATGCAACAGCCTCAATAAGCTATGTGTGCCAGGAAGATTGCCAGGTAATTTTCATAAGCTGGAACAGTATTTTAAAATCCAGGTATTGTAAAGAAATTCTATATGTGCTCATGAAGAAATTACAAGACGAATATATCTGGCAAATGCAACGGCTTGAAATACTCTCGAAAAGGGGAATCCGGGAACGGGTTATGACATTTTTGGAAATGCGTCGGGAAAAAGAAGGCAGCAATGAAATTCATATAAAAATGAACCGACAGCAAATGGCGGAATATCTGTGCGTAAACCGAAGCGTGCTTTCGAAGGAGTTGTCTAGGATGAGGCAGGAAGGCATGATTGAAATGAACAAAAAGAATATTGTAGTGAAGTGGACAGATAGAGAATAAAATGAGGACCGGTTTTCATGCCGGTCCTTTTGCTATCTTTATGAATGATGTTATAACTTCCATTGCTGCAGGGTTTCCACGATTTCCGGAAATTCCATACTATGGGAAGCTTTTATAAGAACGGTATCTCCTTTTTTGATTACGTTAGGAAATTTTGCAAGAAACTCTTGTTTTGTTTTAAAGTAAAGGATGCTATTTCTATCTGCGTATGCTTTTGCACCTTCGTAAGTGTTTTGGGAAAGTTCTCCGATACAGCAGATAACATCAATTTTATCCTGAGAAGCATGTGCACCTGTATTGTAATGCAGCTCTTTTTCATTGGCACCAAGCTCAAACATATCTCCAAGTACAGCAACTGTGCGTCCTTTTGCGGTGGCAAGGATGTCAAGCGAGGACATGGTAGAGATTGGATTGGCATTATAACAGTCATCGATGATTAACAAGGAATCGGTCTGAATCAGATTTGTGCGTCCGGCAATTGTGCGGAGAGCAGCGATTCCCGCTTGAATTTCTTCCAAGGAAAGTCCAAGTGCAAGTCCAGTGCAGGCAGCAGCCAGAGCATTGTAAATCATATGTTTCCCCGGAACCGGAATATGTACACGAATTTCCCCGGCAGGCAAATGTAAAGTGCAGTCTGTTCCAAACAGTCCTAAATCTTCAATTTCATCTGCGTAAGCAGGAAGCTTGTCAGACAACCCAAAAAATACAGGGGATTTTCCCTGAACGGATGAGACTGTAGAAAGCTTGTCATCATCCCCGTTTAAAATTACAGTTGCATTCGGTTTCAGATACTCAAAGATTTCTGTTTTGGCTTTCAATGTACCTTCTCTTGTTCCGAAATTTTCCAAATGAGCAAGACCGATATTGGTAATGACTGCAATGTCAGGTCTGGTAATCGGTCCAAGCTTATGCATATCCCCTGGCTGGTCAATTCCCATTTCCAGCACGGCTACTTCGTGTTCTTCCGTGATAGAAAACACAGTCAGAGGCACACCGATTTCATTATTATGGTTTCCGTCTGTTTTCAAAACCTTATACTTCTGAGAAAGGACAGAAGCAATGGTTTCTTTGGTACTGGTTTTTCCGACACTTCCAGTAATTCCAACCACCTTGATATCCAATGTGCTGCGATAGAAGGCAGCCAAATCAGCAAGTGCCTGTTCACAGGATTTTACATGAATATAAGGATAAGACATCCCATCTAAGATTTCTTCGGATAAGGTGGCCAGTGCTCCCTTTTCCATTACCTGTGGGATGAATGTATGCCCATCTACACGAGCACCTTTCAGTGGAACAAAGAGAAAGTCTTTTTCCGCTTTACGGCTGTCAATGGCGATTCCGGTCACTTCTTTTGATAACAAATCTGCGTCGCCATAGTAGGTTCCATGACAGGTGGCAGTTATATTTTGTAATGTCATTTGTTTCATGTTCAGAGCCTCATTTCTTATCAGTATCGGGCTTAGCGGTATCTGGCATCCAGTGATTTTTCAATAATCATATCACACAGTTCAGGGTATTCGATACCGATGTAAGCAGCTTCTTTTGGAAGAAGGCTTGCTGGAGTCATGCCGGGAAGGGTATTGACTTCCAGACAATAAATATTTCCATTTTCATCCAACAGGAAATCCGCACGGGAATATACATTTAACTTTAATGCATCAAATGCATGTTCAGTAGCTTTTCGCATTTTCTGTTCAATTTCTTCCGAAATATTGGCAGGACAGATTTCTTCTGTGCAGCCATCCTGGTATTTGTTTGCATAATCAAAGAATCCGGTTTTTGGTACGATTTCAATGACCGGAAGTGCTTTTCCGTCAATAACACCGCAGGCAAATTCACGGCCTTTGATGTATTCTTCCACCATGACACACTGTTCGTGTGGGAAAGAAGTATCAAGTGCAGCACGGTATTCTTCCTCCGTGTGGCAGATATAAACTCCGATACTGGAGCCACCGGAACAAGGTTTTACAACGACTGGAAGGGAAAGACCGAAATCAGACAATGGTTTGTCTTTTGATTTTTCATATAACCAGATTCCTTCCGGTGTCGGAATATTGTTCATTTTGAAAATCTGTTTTGTAACGCTCTTATCCATGGCAAGTGCATTTCCAAGAGAATTTGGCCCTGTGTATTTGATTCCAAGTAAATCAAAGGCTGCCTGCAGTCTTCCATCTTCTCCATAGCCACCGTGAAGTCCTAAGAATGCAATGTCTGCAAGACGGCAGATTTCGATGACATTTGGTCCGAAGAAGCAGTCCGATTTGTCTTGGCGGGAAGCCTTTACTGCTTCTAAGTCTGGTTCTGTTGTTTTAATTCCGTCTGCAATCTTCAGGTTACTGTCTGGAAGGTCAAAGACCTCTTCCAAGTTTGCAGGTGCATCCGGAAGTCCCATAAATACATCTAATAACAGTGTATGGTGTCCTCTTTCTTTTAAGGCACGGCAAATGCTTGCACCGGAAGTAAGAGACACATCTCTTTCTGTGCTGAGTCCACCGGCTAATACTACAACTTTCATATTCATTACTCCTCTGTTATACTCATTTTATTTAATAATTCTTGTTTTACTTTATAAAGCTTATCTGATAAATCCACGTATACCTGATGCGGGTAGAAGAGACGTTTTGTCTCATCCCAAAGGGTATCCTTTTCCTGTTTACAATAGGCTGCGATTTCCTTGATGTTCGGTAATTCATAGACACATTTACCGTCTAAGAAGATTGGCTGAAGCATTTCACGGATTTCGTAAGTACCGCCTTTTAATTTCGTTTTCTTCCATGTTTCTGCCGGGTCGAAAAGCAACAGGTCATTTTCAGGATTCAGCTCTTCGTCTACAAAGCAGATATAATCGGCTTTGATTTTGCCAGTTTCTTTTTCGTAGATTCGATAAAATGTCTTATTTCCCGGGTTTGTAATCTTTTCCGTGTTCTCGGATAATTTAATCTTAGGAATAAATTTTCCGGCTTCATTCTGAATGGCAGCCAATTTATACACACCGCCGAAGGACGGGCAATCCTTGGCTGTAATCAGATTGGTTCCTACACCCCAGGAATCAATCGCTGCCTCTTGACGTTTCAAATCGTTAATCAGATATTCGTCTAAATCATTGGATGCACAGATGGTTACATCTGTGTGCCCGGCCTCATCTAACATTTTACGGGCCTGCTTGGAAAGATATGCAAGATCTCCGCTGTCCAGACGAATACCGAGCTTACGTGGAGTCACGTTGTTTGCTTTCATTTCGTCGAAAATACGGATGGCATTCGGTACACCGGATTTCAAGGTATCATAAGTGTCCACCAATAAGGTACAGCATTCCGGGTAAAGGTCTGCATAGGCCTTAAATGCAGTGTACTCATCCGGAAAACTCATAATCCAGCTGTGGGCATGGGTTCCCATGACAGGTACGTCAAATAATTTTCCGGTTAATACGCAGGAAGTTCCTACGCAGCCGCCAATCATGGCAGCACGCGCACCATAGACACCGGCATCAGGACCTTGTGCACGTCGGAGCCCAAATTCCATCACGCCTCCATCACCTGCAGCAAATACAATACGGGAGGTCTTGGTGGCAATCAGGGACTGGTGATTGATCATATTTAAAATAGCGGTTTCTACAAGCTGTGCTTCCATAATCGGTGCAATGACTTTTACCAGAGGTTCCCGTGGAAATACCACGCTTCCTTCCGGTACCGCATAAATACTTCCACTGAAACGGTAATCTAACAGATAGGCGAGAAAATCTTCTGAGAAGATTCCAAGGCTTCTGAGATATGCCACATCATCTTCTGCAAAATGAAGGTTTTTGACATAATCGATGACCTGCTCCAGTCCGGCAACAACAGAGTAGCCGGAACCAAATGGATTGTTGCGGAAAAACACATCAAATACAACAACTTCATTGGTCTGTTTGTCAAAATATCCCTGCATCATTGTAAGTTCATACAAATCAGTCAGTAAGGTAAGATTTTCGCTTGTAACGCTCATACTATCCCTCTTTTCTACTTATATTATAAAGGTTTACACTAACTCCGCATTTTTTTTGAGTGTAGCCTCAATCAAGTCATGGCAGTAGGTTCCGAGTTGCTTTTTGGCTTCTTTATCTAATGTATTTGGATAAATAGGTTCGCCATATTCCAGTACAACATGGGTCTTGCGGATAAGTGGAAAATGTGCCTCCAGAATCTGTACACTGTTGTTGATGCTGACTGGAATTACCGCACATCCGGTTTTCTCGGCTATTTTGAAAGAGCCATCGTGGAATGGCAGAACGGAAAGTTCTTCTCCTTTGTTGCGGGTTCCTTCCGGGAAAATGAAAATGGAGATTCCATTTTTTACCTGTTCCATTGCGGTCAGAATTGTTTTCAGTCCTGCACGCACATCGTCACGGTCAAGAAAGAGACAGTATAAAAACCGCATCCACGTTGAAAGCAGTGGCACTTTTTCTATTTCTTTCTTTGCTACAAACCCGGTCAGACGTCTGCAACGGGAATAGGTAATCGGAACATCAAAGAAGCTGCGATGATTTCCAATATAAAGCACTGGTTCATCCGGAATATGTTCTTCCCCGATGACAGTAACATTTACACCGGCAATCCAAAGGATTACCTTGAATGCCCACTGTACAATGCGCAAGGAACTGTAATCTTTCATATTTGGACTCTTTTTCCCAATGAGCCACTCCACCAACATAACTGGAATGGAAAGGATTAAAAATACAACCAGAAACAAAACTACGAAAATAAAACGTATCATTTGTCTAAAATCCTCCGTTCATGTGCCGTACCATGGCAACTTATGGGACTTATTATACTATTCAAGGAATGAAAATACAAGGAAGATAATAGGATATTAGAGAGAAACTGCGGAGAGGGAAAATTTGAAAACAAGGATTTTTGTTTGCAGTATGCTCTTCGCGGCATGTTCTATTATGGGGTGCAGAGTCATCATAAAAACAACGGAAGGGCATGTTCCGGTGGAATATGAGGTTGTGGAGGAGGCGGATATTCCGGATGATATGAAGAAAGAAATAGAACAAAAGAAAGAGAAGCCTTTCCGGATCGTATATCGGGAATCAGAGGCATTGTACATAGGAGAAGGATATGGGAAACAAGAGTGTAGTGGATATTGCGTAGAATGGGTAGAGTGTGCAGAGACAGAAGAAGCATTGTATATAGAAACAACACTACACGGACCGGGCGGAGAAGGCATAGTGTGTGAAAATGAATATTCCTACAGTGTAATAAAATTGGAAGAAAACGGGAAACAAGTAATATTTGCAGATTAGAACAGGAGGAGCATATGGAACTGATTAAGAAAAGAATACAGACTAACGTAATAGGTAAGACCATTACAGACCAGTTTGTGATTGACGATGATTATAACGTACCTGATTCCAAAAGCGATGTGGGGCGTGTGATAGTAGGCGAAGGTACGGTAAAAGTAGAAGAAGTAAAAAAGGTAGAAAATTATCTTCGGGTAGTAGGAAAATTATTTTTCAAAATACTCTATGTAACAGATGCATCTGTGTCGGAACTGGCATCATTGCAAGGACAGCTTCCATATGAAGAAATGGTGTATCTGGATAAAGAAGACGGAGAAGAATATATTGTACAGGTAACAGGTGTAGAATTTCATTCTACAGTCATTCATTCCCGCAAATTATCTTTGAAAGCAATGGTGGATTTATCTATTCATGCGGAACGGACAGGGGAGGAAGAAATTACCATGGATGTGGAAGGGGAAGAACAGATTTTCAAAAAAATACAATCCGCAGAGTTGTTGAAATTACATACCAGTAAGAAAGATATTTACCGGATGAAAGAGGAAGTAACGATTCCCGGAACGAAAGAGAATATTGGAACATTGATATGGACAGATGTAGAACTGCGGAAAATAGATACAAAAGTTTCGCAGGACGTGATTTTGTTTACAGGAACTTTGCAATTTTTTGCACTCTATAAATCAGAGGAGGATAAAACAGACTGGGTAGAGCAGACAGTTCCGTTTGAGGGCAGTATTACCTGTAATGGAGCGGAAGAAGGTCATTACCATCATATGTATTACAACTTAAGTGATATAAATGTAGAGGTGCGGATGGATGGTGATGGAGAAATGCGTGCCCTTGGAATTGAAGCGACGCTGGAAATGCGGGTACTACTTTATGAAGAAGAACAAATCGAATTGCTGGAGGATGTATATTCATTGGCTCATGAATGTATACTGGAAAGACAGCCGGCATCTTATGAAGAACTGATTACCCAGAATCATTCTAAATATAAATTCTCTGAGCGTTTGACTCTGCCGGAGCTGAAAGATGAGATTTTGCAGATTTGTCATAGTGGTGGGCGGATGCAGATTGAACACATGGATGTGGTGGAAAATGGAATCCAGATAGAGGGTGTTCTGTATGTGAATTTCCTGTATGTGAAGGCGAATGACGGGATACCATTTGGCATGTGGAGTGGTATGCTTCCGTTCAGCTATGTGGTAGAGAGTGGACGAGATTACCCAGAGATACGCTATAATATTACGGCAAATGTAGAGCAGCTTTCCATTGACATGGCGGGAAGTGAGGAAGTGGAGGTAAAAGCAGTCCTCGCTTTTCAGAGTTTCCTGCGTTTACCGCTTCAGACAGAAACCATTGTACAGATGGAGCTTCAGCCATTTGACGAAGAGGAAATGGATAAACGGCCGGGAATTATCGGTTATATTACCAAAGAAGGAGATGATCTCTGGAGTCTGGCAAAACGATATTATACTACGGAAGAAGGAATTATGGAGAATAATCAGCTTACGTCCAGGGAACTGCGTTCAGGGGAGAAGCTGTTGATTTTTAAGGAAAATATGAGTATACTGTAAGCAAAAAAGACAAGGAGAAATGCCATGGATAAGTTACAACTGAAGGCACTTGGAAAGATTAATCTGGGGCTGGATGTACTGGGGAAAAGGGAAAATGGCTATCACGACGTACGCATGGTGATGCAGACCTTGTATTTATATGATACAGTGACCCTGATAAAAGAAGAAAAAGAAGGCATAGAAATAGAATCAAATTTATTTTTCCTGCCGAAGGATGAGAATAATATTGCATGGAGAGCGGCAAAGCTTTTGATGGATGAATTCCATATAGAAGGAGGCATCCGGATTGTGCTGGAGAAACATATACCTGTAGCTGCAGGAATGGCAGGAGGAAGCTCCAATGCGGCAGCAGTGCTGTATGGAATGAACCAGATGTATGAACTAGGACTTTCCCAACAGGAATTGATGGACCGGGGCGTGACACTTGGGGCAGATGTGCCGTACTGTATTATGCGGGGAACTGTTCTGGCAGAAGGAATCGGGGAAATCTTATCACCGCTTCCACCAATGCCGAAATGCCAGATTCTGATTGTGAAGCCGCCAATCAGTGTGTCAACCAAAACAATTTATCAGGCATTAGATTCCAAAGAAATCAAAGAACACCCTGATATTGATGGTGTCATTGCTGGCCTTAAAAACCGAGATTTACGTCAGGTTGCAGGAGCAATGGGAAATGTGCTCGAAGAAGTTACTGTGGAAATGCATCCAGTGATTGGAAAGATTAAGACTTGTATGCTGGAGCATGGTGCCCTTGGTGCCATGATGAGCGGCAGCGGCCCTACTGTGTTTGGTATTTATGATGATAAAAATAAAATCCGGACAGCTATGAGCAGAATGAAGAAGCAAGGATTGGCAAAGCAGATATACATTGCTAATGTACACAATACAGCAGAATACAGTCGTTTGAAAAAATAATTCAGAAAATAAGGCGGGTCTTGTATAAGGCCCGTTTTTTATGTGCAAACTTACATAGGATTTATGAAAGGAGTACATAAAATGAGCATCAGATGGAAGAATCGAATCAGTCTGCTGGCAGCAGTTATTTTTGGTATATTTTTGACAGCATGTATGGTGGAGGCGAGAGAGGTAAAAGCAAGGGAGAGACAGACGCAGGAAAGTCTGGCAAAGGAAGTATTTCGTTTTCATGTGCTTGCCAATAGTGACAGTCAGACAGACCAGGATTTGAAAATGCAGGTAAAGACTGCTGTGTTGGATTACATGAAGCAGGAAATCCCAGACAGCAGGACAGTGGAAGAAACAAAACAATGGGCAAAAACACATTTAAAGGATATTGAGCAAGTAGCACAAAATATGATTCATCAAAAAGGGTATTCCTATCCGGTAACTGCGGAGGTAACAAATTGCAGATTCCCGGAGAAGTCTTATGGAGATGTAACATTTCCGGCAGGAATGTATGATGCACTTCGCATCAAAATAGGAAGTGCGAAAGGGCAGAACTGGTGGTGTGTGCTTTATCCGAACCTTTGCTTTATGGATTCCGTGCGGGCGGTTGTACCGGAGGAAGGCAAAGAGCATTTGAAAAATGTGCTGACCGATGAAGAATACAACGAAATTACAGAGGTAAAAATCAAATGGTTTTACTTGCAAATATGCGAGGGAGTGTGTAGAATAACAGAAGTAATAGATAGGTAGAAACTGTACAGATAAAGGGTGTGTGCGAATGTATACGATAGAAGGAAGAGTCAGATACAGTGAAGTAGATAGCGGAAACAGGATGAGGCTTCCGGCCATCGTTAATTATTTCCAGGATTGTACTACTTTTCAGTCTGAAGACATGGGTATGGGTCATCAGATTATGGAAAAATATGGAAAGGTCTGGATATTATCTTACTGGCAGATTGAAGTAGAACGTTATCCATTAATCGGTGAGAAAATTAAGGTCGATACATGGTCAACCGGGTTCGAAGGGATTTATGGGCATCGTGAATTCCGTATGTGTACCGAGAATGGAGAAGTACTGGCCTGGGCACATTCATTATGGCTTTATATGGATGTGAAAAAGGGGAGACCAACCCGACCGGATGAAGAGACACAGCAGGCATATGGGGAAGAACATTTGGTTGAGAAGGAAATTCTTCCAAGAAAGATTATACTTCCGGAAGAAGGAACGGCATGTGAGTCCTTTCCGGTGCTGAGAAGTCAGATTGATACTAACGAGCATGTAAATAATTGTCAGTATATCCAGATGGCACTGGAAGTATTGCCAGAGTGTGGACATGTGGGGAAAATTCGTGTAGAATATAAGAAATCAGCAGTGCTTGGAGACAGGATTTACCCGAAAGTTGCCATGGATGAAGAACGAAAGATAGTAGAGCTTTGCACAGCGGAGGGGGCTCCGTATGCAGTGATAGAATTTAAGGAGAAATAGATGGACTTAGGAAAAAAGCAAGTATTAACAGTAGTGAAAATCGTAGATTTCGGAGTATATCTGGGGTCAGACAAGGAGAAGGTGCTTCTGCCGAAGAAGCAGGTGCCAAGCGGAATCGAATTAGGTGACCCAATCGAGGTGTTTTTATATAAAGATTCCTCAGACCGTCTGATTGCGACAACGCACGAACCAAAGCTTACACTTGGACAGATTGCTGTGCTTGATGTATTGCAGGTCGGAAAGTTCGGAGCATTCTTAGACTGGGGATTGGAGAAGGATTTATTCCTTCCATTTAAAGAACAGACAGTGAAAGTGAAACCAGGAGATGAATGTCTGGTTGCGCTTTATATTGACAAGAGTGAACGACTTTGTGCAACAATGAAGGTGTATGACTATCTTCAGAAAGATTCGGATTATCAGAGAGATGACCGTGTAGAAGGAAGAATTTACGAATCCAGCGATAACTTTGGACTTTTCGTAGCAGTAGATGATAAATATTCTGCTCTGATTCCAAAACGAGAAGCACCATATGGGCTTCATGTGGGTGATAAAGTACATGCCCGTGTCACCGAAGTAAAGCCGGATGGTAAGCTGACACTCAGCGTGAGAGAGAAAGCATTTATCCAGATGAACAAAGATGCAGAAGTTGTGCTGAAGCGGATACAGGAAAACGGGGGAAGTCTTGCTTTGAATGACAAGTCTGATGCAGAAGTGATTAAGGCAGAACTTGGACTTAGCAAAAATGCCTTCAAACGTGCGGTAGGGCATTTGTATAAAGCAAGAAAGATTGAAATTCTGGAAGACGGGTTGAAATTAAAATAAGAATTGAATGGAAGATGCTAATTGTAAGGAGAGCCAAGATGGCTCTCCTTATTGCATTTTAATTTCTTTTTTCCAGTACATAGTAAACATTGTGATAGACAGAATCAGGCATACTGCTTCTGCCATCAGTGGGGACCACCAGATTCCTTCTCCGCCAAATAGAACAGTAAGTAAAAGTAATGCACCAACAAGTGCAATAATACTTCTTGTCAGGGAAATGGCAGTTGCCAGACCAGCTTTCTCTATGGATGTAAAATACCCGCCAATGATGATATTGAAGCCAGCCAACAGGAATGACAGAATGAAAATCCGAAATACCCGGACGGAATAGACTGAGAGTTCGGACGTCATATCCTTTAGAAAAAGTGAGACAATCCAGTTTGCGGTACTATAACAGATTCCGGTTGATACAATGGAAAAAGCGGTAGAAGCAATTAAACTATATTTTAATAGTTTCAAATATTTCTTTTGTTCTTCTTTCCCAAGGTAATAGCTTATGAGAGGCTGAGTGCCTTGTGAAATACCTGTCATGGACATGATTACAATGGTATTTATATACGAAATAATGGTATAACTTACCAAAGCGTCTTCGCCAATGTAAGTGAGGATGGCCTGATTAAAGAAGAAAATAATAATTCCACTGGAAAATTCGGTAATTCCAGAAGAGAGTCCATTTCGTATCTGACGTGCGATAATGCCTGGTCTGAATTTGAATCTGGTAAAACGGATAGTAGCATTCTTCCCAAGAAAATGGGTTAAATATAATATAATCACAGAGGCTTGCGAGATTCCGGTTGCGAAAGCGGCTCCCTTGACACCGCAATGGAATACAATAACCAGCAAATAATCTAGAACACAGTTAAGCAAGGCACCACAGGTGACGAAAACCGTGGCGAGTTTGGGATATCCGTCTGTTTTGATGAGCGTTTCAAACGAATATGATAATAAGTAGGCAAAAGCGAAAGGTGCAATGGTTCCAATATACTCTTTGGCATAAATAAGAATATTGTCCGTAGCACCAAGGAATCTTGCAAACGGTTCTAAGAATGTCAGTGTCAATACTGTAATCAGAAAAGAAATCAGTATAAGGACTACCACATTCTGCGTGAAGATTTCATTTGCATCTTGTCTTTTTCCCTGTCCGAGTTTAATTGCCACAATAGTTGAATTCCCTACGGCAAAAAGAAGAGAAACGGAAAACATCCCTACAGAAAAAGGCATGGAAATATTTACCGCAGTCAGAGCAGTTTCTGATACTCCTCGTGCAACAAAGATTCCATCGACCATTGTATAAAGGGAAAATACCCATTGCGCAGCAATGGATGGCAGAATAAACTTAAAAAAATCTCGGAGTAGAGACTTACCTTCTAAATTCATATGTTTTAACCTTCCTTAAGTTTTATGATGTACTAATAGTGTAATGGTGAAAGGTGAAGCAGGTCAAGGAAAAACGATAAGATTTTGAACTACGAATATATAGACAAGAATTTTGAAAATGTGATATGCTATATACAAAGATGCGTGAGAATTAAACTGAATACAAATTGAAGAAAATTAAAAAAACACAATGGCATCCGGCGTTTTGCTCCGCAATTCGGCTGGAACTCAGGGAAGATAAGGAGTTTCTGGAGTATTTTAATGAGTATAATCTAAATACGAAACCGCTCCAGATAGATTTACTTATTATTAAAAAATTATGTAAAAAGGAAGAGAAAGAACTGGCAGATTCGGTGTTGCAGGTTGCAATGATGGAAAATAGAGAAGTATTTGAGGAAACAAAGAAGGACGGCGATTATATGTGTGAAGCATTAAGGGAACTTTTTCGTGATGAAATCGAAGCTGAAAAAGCGCGCGCAAGGCGAGAAGGCAGAGCAGAGGAACGAGCAGTATCTCAAAATATAATTTCTAAATTGCAGGAACAGATTGAACTGCTTAATCAGACAGTTATTGAATTAAAAAATAAATTAAGTAAATTAGAAGAAGCGTAGTGGGAAGATGGATAAAATAAAATTTGCACATTTACACGTCCATACAGAATATAGTCTGTTGGATGGTTCAAATAAGATAAAAGAATATGTTGCCAGAGTGAAAGAACTGGGGATGACTGCAGCGGCCATTACTGACCATGGAGTTATGTTTGGGGTGATTGATTTCTATCGTGCAGCAAGAGCAGCAGGGATTCACCCTGTTTTAGGCTGCGAGGTGTATGTGGCACCTGGCTCCAGATTTGAGAAGGAATCTACGGGGCGGGATGCGGACCGTTATTATCATCTGGTGTTGCTTGCAGAAAACAATATAGGTTATGCGAACCTGATGAAAATCGTATCCCGTGGATTTACAGAAGGGTATTACTATAAACCTAGGGTAGATTTGGACCTTTTGCGTGAATATCATGAAGGAATTATTGCGCTGAGTGCCTGTCTTGCCGGAGAAGTGCAGAAGAATCTGGCCCGTGGAATGTATGAAGAAGGAAAGGAAGCAGCCCTTCGTTATGAAGAAATTTTTGGAAAAGGCAATTTCTTTCTGGAATTACAGGACCATGGTATTCCTGAACAGTTGGTGGTAAATCCGCAGCTTATGAGGATGTCAGAGGAAACAGGGATTGAACTTGTGGCAACCAATGATGTGCATTATACCTATGCGGAAGATGTGAAACCGCATGATATTTTATTGTGTCTTCAGACAGGAAAAAAACTGGAAGATGAAGACAGAATGCGTTATGAGGGTGGACAGTATTATGTAAAATCACCGGAAGAAATGGCAGAGCTTTTTCCATATGCATTGCAGGCTCTGGAAAATACACAGAAGATCGCTGACCGCTGTAACGTGGAAATTGAGTTTGGTGTGACAAAGCTTCCAAGGTTTGATGTTCCGGATGGCTATACCTCATGGGAATACTTGAATAAACTTTGCTTTGAAGGATTGGAACGTCGCTATGGCAATCCGTCAGAGGAGTTAAAAGCACGTTTGAATTATGAACTTTCTACGATTAAAAATATGGGATACGTGGATTATTTCCTGATTGTATGGGATTTTATTCACTATTCGCGGGAACATGGAATTATGGTAGGACCGGGAAGAGGTTCGGCCGCGGGAAGTATTGTGGCTTATACACTTGGGATTACCAATATTGACCCTATCCGGTATCAGCTTCTGTTTGAGCGTTTCTTAAATCCAGAGCGTGTATCCATGCCCGATATTGACGTGGACTTTTGTTTTGAGCGCAGACAGGAAGTAATTGAATATGTAATCCGAAAATATGGAAAAGAGCAGGTAGCTCAGATTGTTACGTTCGGAACCCTTCAGGCGCGAGGAGTTATCCGTGATGTGGGCAGAGTAATGGATTTGCCATATGCATTTGTGGATTCCATTGCAAAGATGATTCCAAAAGAACTGAATATCACGTTAGATAAATCCTTGAAAATGAATCCGGATTTGAAGAAACTTTACGATGAAGACCCACAGGTTAAAGAATTAATTGACATGTCAAAGCGTCTGGAAGGCCTTCCGAGACATACTTCCATGCATGCAGCGGGGGTTGTAATCAGTCAGAAAGCAGTGGATGAGTATGTGCCGCTTGCTCTTGGAGCTGATAATATTCCGATTACCCAGTTCACTATGACGACTCTGGAAGAACTGGGCCTTTTGAAAATGGATTTCTTAGGGCTTCGTACCCTTACTGTCATACAAAATGCGATTCAGCTTGTGGAAGAAAGTACGGGCGAGCGCATTGTTCCGGAAGAAATAGATTACGATGATAAGAAGGTACTTGATTCAATTGGAACCGGGAAGACAGACGGAGTCTTCCAGCTTGAAAGCACCGGTATGAAAAGCTTCATGAAGGAACTGAAGCCGCAGAGTCTGGAAGACATTATTGCGGGAATTTCCTTGTATCGTCCGGGCCCGATGGATTTTATTCCGCAGTATATCAAGGGAAAGAATCATCCGGAAGCAATTGTATACGACTGCCCACAGTTGGAGCCGATTCTGGCACCGACTTATGGCTGTATCGTTTATCAGGAACAGGTTATGCAGATTGTACGTGACCTGGCAGGATATACACTGGGACGAAGCGACCTGCTGCGCCGTGCCATGAGCAAGAAGAAGGCAGAGGTTATGCAGAAGGAACGTCAGAATTTTGTCTATGGGAATCCGGAAGAAGGAGTTCCGGGGTGTCTGGCGAATGGCATTTCCGAGCAGACTGCGAATAAGATTTATGATGAAATGATTGATTTTGCAAAATATGCATTTAACAAATCCCATGCAGCAGCATATGCAGTGGTATCGTATCAGACGGCCTATTTGAAATATTATCATCCGGTAGAATTTATGGCAGCACTTATGACTTCCGTGATTGATAATCCGGGAAAAGTAGCAGAATATATTTATACCTGTAGGCAGATGGAAATTAAAATCCTTCCACCTGATATTAACCGGGGGGTGGGAAGCTTTTCCGTTGATGGTGGAAATATCCGTTATGGTCTGGCTGCGATTAAGAGTATCGGACGTCCAGTGATAGATGCGATTATCCGCGAGCGGACAGCGGATGGTCCGTTTAAGAGCTTGAAGGATTTTATGGAACGGCTGACGGGAAAAGAGGTTAATAAAAAGACCATTGAAAATTTTGTTAAGTCAGGGGCATTTGACAGTCTGCGAGGCACACGGAAACAGCAGATGATGGTATATATCCAGATTATGGATCAGGTAAATCAGGAACGGAAGAATTCCATGGCAGGCCAGATGACGTTATTTGATTTGGTGGGCGAAGACCAAAAGCAGGAATTTGAAATTTCCTATCCGGATGTAGGAGAATACCAGAAAGAAACACTTCTTGCTTTTGAAAAAGAAGTGCTTGGTGTTTACTTAAGCGGACATCCACTGGAAGAATATGAAGAAAAGTGGAGAAAGAGTATTTCAGCAACTACTTTGGATTTTCAGCTGGATGAGGAAACCGGGCACACAAAGGTGCGTGATGGTGCAAAAGAAATTGTGGGAGGCATGATTACCTCAAAGACCATTAAATATACAAAGAATAATAAAACGATGGCATTTTTCACGGTGGAAGATTTGATGGGAACGGTAGAAGTGGTTGTTTTCCCACGGGACTATGAAAAAAATCAGGCTTATATCCAGGAAGACAATAAAGTGTTTGTCAGAGGACGCGTGTCGGAGGAAGATGATAATGCCAGCAAATTAATTTGCGAAGAAGTGATTCCATTTGAACAGACAAAGAGGGAATTGTGGATTCAGTATGCAGACAAGGAGAGTTTTCTGAAGGATGAGCAGAATCTGAATCAGATGATTGCCGCCAGTGAAGGAAATGATGAAGTGGTTATTTTCTGTAAAGCGGAACGGGCAGTGAAGCGGCTGCCGAAGAATCGGAATATTCAGATTGAGCCGGGTATCTTAAGCCGGCTTACGAATTACTATGGCGAGGCAGATGTGAAGGTGGTCGAGAAATCCATTGAAAAATCATCGTAAAAGGTATACAATATTCAACGGCAATATGAAATGTCAGACAACGTATGTCTGGCGGGGATGGAGGAATTTATCATGGCAGGACATACAATCAGAACAATTGGAGTATTAACAAGCGGAGGCGATGCTCCCGGAATGAATGCAGCGATTCGCGCTGTGGTAAGAACTGCGAGAAGTAAAGGACTTCATGTGCGTGGAATCCGCAGAGGATATGCTGGTCTTCTGAACGAAGAAATTATTCGTATGGATTCCGGAGATGTTTCGGATATTATTCAGCGTGGAGGAACGATTTTGCAGACGGCACGTTGTAAAGAGATGATGACAGAAGAAGGTCCGAGAAAGGCGGCTGCAGTCTGTAAGAAATATGATATTGACGGTCTTGTTGTAATTGGTGGAGACGGTACATTCCGGGGAGCCCAGAAGATTGCAAATTATGGGGTAAATACGATTGGACTTCCGGGAACTATAGACCTTGATATTGCATGTACAGAGTATACCATTGGATTTGATACTGCGGTAAATACAGCGATGCAGGCGATTGATAAGATTCGGGATACTTCGACCTCTCATCAGAGATGCAGTATTGTAGAAGTGATGGGCCGGGATGCGGGCTATCTTGCTTTGTGGTGCGGTATTGCCAATGGCGCAGAAAGGATTCTGATGCCGGAAGAACATGATTATGATGAAGAAAAGATTGTAAAAGACATCATTGAAAGTAGAAAACGTGGCAAGAAGAACTATATTATCATCAATGCGGAAGGAATTGGTGATTCTATGAACATGGCAAAGAGAATAGAAGAACTGACGGGTGTAGAGACAAGAGCAACGATTCTTGGTCATATGCAGCGGGGAGGAAGTCCTACTTGTAAAGACAGGGTATATGCTTCCATTATGGGGGCTATGGCGGTTGATTTACTGTTGGAGGGAAAGACGAATCGTGTGGTTGGTTACCGACACGGAGAATACATGGATTTTGATATTGATGAAGCACTTGATATGACAAAGGGAATCCCCGAATACCAATATGACGTTGCGAAGATTCTCTCACTTTAGAAAAGAAAGGATTATATGACACAAGATGTATTATTAACAATTTCCGGACTTCATAACATGGGGAATTCAGATATAACAGCAGAGGAAAATGAGGCATTAGAGGTTATTACCCCTGCAAAATATTATATGAAAAATGGAAAGCATTATATTTTATATGATGAAGTTGTGGAAGGTGTTCCGGGAAACATAAAAAACAAAGTTAAAATTGCAGATGGTAAGATACTTGAGATTATTAAGACAGGTATTACGAATTCCCATATGGTTTTTGAAGCCGGAAAGAGTCATCTGACACTCTATGATACCCCTTATGGACAATTCCATGTGGATGTTCACACAAAGAAATTGGATATTGTAGAGGTAGAAGATGAGATTTCGGTAAGGGTATCATATGGATTGGATATCAATCATGAAGCTCTGGCAGAATGTGAGATAGCATTAAGTGTAAAGCCGAAGGAAATCAGGGTACTGTAAAGCAATGACAAACAAATAGCATTAATCGGGTAAAAGAAAAGCTCTCACAATAAAGTGGGAGCTTTTGCTATGTGTATATCTGTTATTTACGGAATCTTGCGAAAAATCCTTTTTTCTTTTTTTCTGGAGTTTCGAGTGGTCCTCTGATTCCTTTTACACCTGTAATATAGATACCACTTACAGTTGCTTTGACTTCTTTTTTTACCGGGATGAGGTCATAAATTTTATCATCACACATTAAAGTCATAATTTTTGGACCGATTTTTGCCTTGACAACGGCTACCTTAGAACGGCGAAGGTATTTCGGTGTACTTTCGATAACCTGAGCAGGAAGATTTGCATCTTTCAACCGCATCCTTCCCTTATCAATAATCAGCATAGATACCTGCTGAGCTGCTGCCTCTAAAGTCTGTTGCTGTTCTTCCTGTTTCTTTTGTGCCTTCTTTCCGAAGAAGTACAAAGCAACGAGAATAGCAATCATAATAGCTAAAATGACTAATAAAATTATCGTTCCTTTACTCACGGGTCTTCCTCCTAACCTCTATTTACATATCTGATATTGTATCATTCTTTCTATGTGAGTGCAAGTGAAAATCCAGTTCTTCTAGGTGTTTACTGAATATCTTGCTTTGTAAAAAAAGTGTGAACTTAGGAAAAAGTATTTTCATTTTGAAAAAAGATGGTATAATGGGGGATGCGACAGCCTGTTCTTATATAGGCTGCCGCGAATGATATAAGGAGAGAAGAGATTATGAAAAAAAAAGTAGTTGCATTTACGTTGGCTATGAGTATGTCGGCAATGCTTTTGGCTGGATGCCAGTCAAAGGAGTTATCGAATAAGTATGCCACGATTACATCGTATAAAGGTGTTGAAGTAGATAAGGTTGATAAGCCGGAAGTATCGGATGACGATGTGGATGCACAGATTCAGAGTGCAATGATTGAGCACATTGCGGATATCACAGAGCAGCGTGCTGCGAAAGAGGGAGATAAAGCGATTATTGATTTCGTTGGAAAGAAAGATGGGGAAGCTTTTCAGGGAGGAACTTCTTCTAATTATGCGTTAGAGCTTGGGAGCAATACTTTTATTGATGGATTTGAAGATGGTATTATCGGACATACACCGGGAGAAACCTTTGATTTGAACCTTACCTTCCCGGAAAATTATCAGTCAACAGAGCTTGCAGGGCAGGAAGTTGTATTTACTGTAACGTTGAATGGAGTTTTACCAGAGCTTTCAGATGATATCGTAAAGATACTTTCAGATAAATCAGAAACAGTAGAAGAGTATAAGAAAGAAGTAAAGAATGACCTTCAGGCAACAAAGGATGAATCTTATGAGTCTTCACTGAAAGAGGCAGCTTGGAACGCAATTCTGGATAATACAGAAGTAAAAGAATATCCGGAAGATAAGGTGCAGGAATATATAGATATGATGAATGAACAGTATGAGACAATGGCATCATATTATAACATGGAGTTTGAAGATTTTCTGACTACTTATATGAAGATGGATCAAGATACATATGATGAGAAAGTGAAAGAAGCAGCCGAAAAACAGGTTAAGAGTGACTTGGCAAGAGACCTTTTACTTGACAATGTGAAGAAGATTGATACTTCAGATGAAGCCCGTCAGTCTATCTATGAACAATATGCAGAAAATTATGGATATAGCGATGTGGATTCTTTCTTGGAAGCCATGGAAAATGCAGGTAACATGGACAAACTGGAGGAAATGGTTAAATTGGCAATGGTTCAGAACTGGGTTGCTGATAACTGTAAGCAGGTAGAGCCAAAATCAGATTCAAAATCAGAATAGCAAAATGTAAAACAACTGAACAAAGACAAGGCTGTTGCGGAGTAAGAGATAATAAACATATATTGTTTTGTGCGCAACAGCTTTTTTATTTCCGGAGAAAATATTTCTACAAGAATTAAGTGCAGGTATTATTAAGATGTGATACAATGGAAAAAAATATAGAAAAAGGAGGCTGACGGAAGGTGGCGAATCAGGACTGGGACAGATTTGGAGAAGAAATCAAACGGACAGTGCAGGATGCGGTGGAGTCCCGTAATTTTGACCAGCTTAATCAGACAATCAGCAGAACCATAAATGATGCAGTAAATACCGTTGCATGGAACGTGAAAAATTATAGTACATCAGCAGGACAAAGATGGAGTAATTATCAATATCGGGAGCCGGGTGCTCAAAATAACCAGAATCAAAACAATCAAAATCAGAGTAATCAAAACCAGAATAACCCAGGTGTGAATATGGGATATAGTTACACTTATGGACAGCCGAAGAATTCGATAGTTCTTTATGATAAGAAAGGAATGTCCGTAGGAGGAAATGTGGCACTTGCTATTTGTGGATATATGATGTTCATTCCCAGTGCAGTATCAGCACTTTTGGCACTGATATTTATGCTCACTATTCCCGGACATCTTGCCGGCTTTATGATATGGTTTTTAATCAGTGCGTTGTTGGCAATTCCATTTGGAATGATGGGAGTTTCAGGGACCCGTTCTTATAAGAGTAAAGGGCGTTTTAAAACATATTTAAGAAAATTAGATGGACGAGAGTGCTGTAATATTACAGAGTTAGCGGATGGTGTCGGTAAATCCACACAGATGGTTGTCAAGGATCTGGAAAGTATGATTCGGAAAAGATGGTTCCTTCAGGGACATTTGGACAGGCAAAAGACATGCTTGATTGTGACGGACCGTATGTACCGTGAGTATCTGCAACTAGAGACGCAGAAACAGGACTATCAGGAACAGCTAAAACAGAGTGACATGCAGAGGCAGATGGAGCAGAAGGCAGCTGAGTTGGAACGGGATGAGCGGATGAAAAAGCTGGACCCTGAAGTGCGTAAAGTCCTTGAACAAGGTAATGTATTTGTTCAGAAAATCAGACAGTGCAATGACGCTATACCGGGAGAAGAAATTTCTGCAAAGATATCTAGAATGGAAATGATTGTAGACCGTATTTTTGACAGAATAGAACAGAATCCAAGTTCCGTTGGTGATATTCGAAAGTTGCTGGAATATTATCTTCCTACAACGGTAAAACTTTTGGAGGCATATCAGGAAATGGATGCGCAGCCGGTTGGTGGAGAAAACATTCAGAAAGCAAAGGCGGAAATAGAAGCAACTTTGGACACCTTGAATGCCGCTTTTGAAAAATTACTGGATAATTTATTTCAGGATACAGCATGGGATGTTTCATCCGATATTTCTGTTTTAAATACGATGCTCTATCAGGAAGGACTTCAGGAAGACGGACTGAAAAAATAATAAACATTATGAATGGAGGAATGACAATGAGTAACGAATTTGAATCAGTACAGACAGTACCAACACTTACTTTAGAACCATTTGCGGAAACAAATCAAGTCATAGCGGACACGAAAAATGAACTGGTAAAAGAAGCAGAACCAGCACTGGATGACAGCATTTTGACAGAAGAGGAAAAACAGGCTGTAGATGCGTTTGCAGAACAGATTGACTTGACCAATTCCTCTATGATTCTTCAGTATGGAGCAGGAACACAAAAGAAGATGGCTGATTTCTCGGAAAATGCGTTGGAAAATGTAAAGACCAAGGACTTGGGGGAAGTTGGAAATCTTCTTTCAGGGGTGGTAAAAGAGTTAAAGAGTTTTGATGAGGAAGAAGAAAAAGGGTTCCTTGGAATCTTCAAAAAGACTTCTAATAAGATTCAGAATATGAAAGCAAAATATGCGAAAGCAGAGACGAATGTAAATCAGATTTGTCAGGTACTTGAGACCCATCAGGTACAGCTTATGAAGGATATCGCAATTTTGGATAAAATGTATGAATTAAATCTGACCTACTTTAAAGAATTGTCTATGTACATTCTTGCAGGAAAGAAAAAGCTTCAGGAAGTACGGGAAGGCAAGCTGCAGGAAATGATTAAAAAAGCCCAGGAGAGCAATTTGCCGGAGGATGCACAGGCTGCAAGAGACTTGGAAAATATGTGCAATCGTTTTGAAAAGAAACTTCATGATTTGGAACTTACCAGAACAATCTCGATTCAGACAGCACCACAGATTCGTCTGGTTCAAGGCAATGATACATTGATGGTAGAGAAGATTCAGTCTACGGTTGTCAATACCATTCCGCTTTGGAAGAGCCAGATGGTGCTGGCTCTTGGTGTAGAGCATTCTACGCAGGCTGCTGAAGCTCAACGCAAAGTTACAGATATGACAAATGAATTGTTAAAGAAGAATGCAGAAAAGCTTCAGATGGCAACGGTAGAAACTACAAAAGAATCAGAACGTGGAATCGTTGACATAGAAACATTAAAAGCAACAAATGAATCTCTTATCAATACGTTGGATGAGGTAATGCGGATTCAGAGTGAAGGACGTCAGAAGAGAAAAGAAGCAGAGGCTGAGATGGTAAGACTGGAAGGAGAGCTGAAAGGCAAACTGTTACAGTTACAGGGCTGATTGTTTCGGAAAAATGAGAGTAGAAAAGAACTTGCGGGAGTGGTATAAATGCACCACAAGCCTGCAAGTTCTTTTTTGGTTATTAAGTATATAAGAAAAAGAGTTTTGTCAGTTGTTTAAATAAGATTAACGCTTGATCTGACTTAAATATTTTTCCAGATAAGGGCGGAGAGCATGGCGTGTTTCTCCGGTATATCCAACTACGGTATCTGCTGCAATCATAGAATTCAGCACAGCCTCTTCTTCTGCTTCAATGACAGCATGAAAAGCAAGATCCATTTTCCCTTCGTTCAGGAAATGGTATTCATTGAAGCATTCCGCATTGGTATGGGAAACAGTGTGTGCGGTAGAAAATCCAATCATTACATCCCCGCTTCCATGCCCGACATGAGAACCGGTACGGCCAAGCCCGATTCCAACACGTTTCAGCAGCCGGTGGAGCTGACGGCTGGAAAGCGGAAGATCTGTTGCAACGATAGAAAGAATGGAACCCTTATCCACAACTGCCGGATTGATTTCTTTGTCGACAAGCTGTCCAAGAGGAAAACCACAGATCTCGAAATCGGATGTTTTCCCGAAATTTGACTGTACCAGGACTCCGATAGTATAGGTTTTGCCATCTAATTCAATCTGGCGGGAGGCAGAACCGATTCCCCCTTTAAATCCAAAGCAGATGGTTCCTTTTCCGGCACCGACATCACCTTGTTCGAAATCTTCGGTAGCATTTTCAATGGCTTTGTATACATGTTCCCTTTGTACTGCACGTTCGCAGATGTCATTTAAGGAAGAATCATTACATTCTCCGATTACAGGGTTGAAGGATTTCAGAACTACATTTTCATTCTGGCAGCGATTTACCATATAATCAACAATGGCATCCTGAACCAGCCCTACATTCAAAGTATTGGTCAGGGCAATTGGAGACTCCAGAGTTCCCAACTCTTGAATCTGAAGTAAACCTGTGGTTTTACCAAAACCATTCAGTACGTAGGAAGAAGCAATCAGCTTATTCTGAAAAATATTTTCCGGTCTTGGCAGAATGACAGTCACTCCTGTTTTATGACGTTCATCATCAATGGTACAATGACCAACGGTAACTCCCTTCACATCTGCGATATTATTACGTTTCCCAGAAGGAAAAGAACCAATCTTGATTCCGAAATCTTTTATTCTGGTCGAATTCATGATACAGTACCTCCGTATTTTTTTGTTATTTAGAAAATAACAAATCAGTTTTCTTTTAGTTTATCACACAGAAAACACTACAACAAGTGGAAGATTCTGTGTTATACTCTTTCTATAAACATTAAGATTACCAGAGGTGCTAACGTGGATGATAGAAAGACAAATAAATTTGATGCAGAAGGGAAAATGATCAACCGAATTACAGCAAATTCACTGCCGGAATTAATGGAACCGATTTACTATAAATAGTATTAGACATTTTTACTAAAAATTTCGACAAAAGTTTTGGTTGACAAACTATTTTATACAAAATAAAATAGACATATAGAACGACTGTGAAACAGAGGATTTCATGGAAACAGTTAAGGAGGAAACTATCATGAAAAAGAGAGTTTTAAGCTTATTGCTTGCAACCGGTATGGTTGTTTCACTTGCAGCATGCGGTGGCAGCGATAACAAGAGCGCATCTGACGATAAAAAGTCAGGAGATGACCCAATTAAAGTATGTGTTGTTTATTCAGGAAACCTTGGAGACAAGTCATATAATGATTCTTGTAACATTGGTGCTGAAAAGGCAAAAAAAGAA
>ERZ825137.1049-NODE-1049-length-37256-cov-5.418618_pt1 | contig 37256 bp, 39 predicted proteins | sample MGYA00519873_ERZ825137 | MGnify/ENA primary metagenome ERZ825137 (study PRJEB31778, sample SAMEA3449190) | human gut metagenome | biome: human gut; feature: human-associated habitat; material: faeces | place: United Kingdom | collected 2010/2012 ...
AAACAGGCTTATCTATAATGCAAAAATTATTGTCGCTGACAGCTTTCATAATCTCTTCTCTAATCTGCCAGCCAATTGTTCCCTCTATGCAATGTTCAACTGGTAAATTCCGTCCCTCTTGAGTTTCAAGATAATTTTTTTGATGTGTATCCCTTGTAAAAATAATCCGGTCACCACGTTCCTTATATTCCTGAATTTTCTTTCGGACATTTGGAACAATTGCCTGCGCTTCCTTCGTTCCAAGAGAACCATCAATAAAATCATTCTGCATGTCAACCACGATTAATGTTTTTTTCATTTTGTTTTCTCCGATATCTATTGATTCATTTTAAATAAATTTTGCAATCTCTCCCACTGTTTTTCTCTGTGGCCTTGCCATGTCCTTATTGCCATATCCCACAGCAATTACCGCTACAATCTGCTCTGCCTCTGGAATATCAAAGAATTCACGAATTGCCTTCTCGTCTCTGATTCCCATAATCAAAGTATCCAGCCCAAGATCTTTCGCTTTCAAAATGAAATTCTCATTATGCAGGCCAAGATCATAATATCCCCATCCGTTACCACAGTCGTTCATGGCCTCTCCGGTATTTGCATGAAATCCGACTATATCTTTCACAAATGTTGTAACTACAAGAGCCGCCCCATCGGAGTTCTTCCGGTTAAACTCAGGAAGACACTTTTCACTGAATTCCTTTATCTTCTCATCAGAAATAATACAGTAATATCTCGATGTCTGCTGATTTTTCCACGATGGTGCTAAAATAGCAGAAGAAATAATCGTATCGAGCTGTTCTCTCGTAACCCGCTTCGTACCATCATAACCACGCATACTTTTTCTCTCTTCTAATAAATTCTGAAATTCCATAACAACATGACCTCCTGCCTGTTTTTATTTTATAATGCACCAAACCATTATGATAGTCAACATGCAAAATATGTTCCACACGCTATTAAGGAGACAACTTTACGTCATCTCCTTAATTACTACATATTTCACATATTTATTAGAAATCTTTATCTACATCTTCCGGTGTTAATGTAATAAGCGCATGGGCTTCCGGATCTTTCTTTCTGTACTGTGCCATAACCATATACATTACCACACCAAGCAGGCAATAAATAACAAGTGATACATACCCGCCTGCTCCAAGTTCCAGACAAGAACCGATTATAACCCATATAGATATGAGCATGCCAAGAACAAACATAATGCTTCCACCTGGTACTTTATACGGACGTTTCCACTCAGGATGTTTCTTTCTGAGTACCAGTGCATCCAGACAGCAAACGAAGTAAACCAGACCTGCTGCAATACTTGAAACTGCGTAAATATACTGAACCCAGTTATCTCCGCTGAATAAACAGAAGAAAATCGTAAATGCCAAAACAACGGAATTCGCAACTACCGGCTGTCCTTTCTTATTTAACTTTGCAAAAACTTTCGGAAGCTGATTTAACTGCGCCGCTCCATAAAGAACCCTCGCTGATGAAGTCCAAAATCCCATTAAAGTTGTCGTCGCATGCAGGATGCCCGCTATAATCGCCAACATTCCTATGATTTTAGGTAAGGAATACATAGATACAAATTCTGGTTCCGGCATATTCATTGTTGCAATCATATCCCAGGAACCCATACCACCAATCGCCATTACTACAACAAAATACAAAACAGCCGGTACAAACAAAGCTGAAAGAATAACCTTCCACATCTTAGATACCGGGAAGTTCGTTTCCTCAATCATAGTAGGGGTCATTTCAAATCCGATAAACTTCAGTGAAAATACTGCCATCGCTATAAAGATTCCACGGAATCCTTGTGGGAACAATCCTCCATTTACTGTCAGATTAGCAGCTGACCAGTGTCCACTGAAGAATAAAGAACCACTGACAATCAGTGACATAATAATCATTGCAAAAAAGAATACATTAGCAAGAATACCAGTAACTCCTACATTGAAGTTTGACATAACATACCAAAGTACTACAATTCCAATTGCAATCCAAGGCTGCACAACACTTGGTATCGGAACAAAGTAATTAAAGGCTGTTATAAAAATAAATGCCATCATCGGTGGTTCTACCACCTGCACCAGAAACATCATCCATTGTGTAGCAAATCCTGCTTTATGTCCAAATGCACTTGTTGTCCAGATATCAACCGAGGAGGCAAATGGAAGCATCGCTGTCAATTCTGCGAACGTGAGTCCCACTGGTATCAATAAAATTGACAGAATAGGAAAAATAAATGCTGCTCCGGTTCCGGTTACAGAAAACCAATAAGGTGCTTCTGCAAGCCATCCTCCTATAACGGCCCCTGATGCCAGTGCTATCATAGATATAAAACTAAGATTTCTCTTTAATTTCTGCTCTGCCATAGTTTTTCCCTCCTCTATTTCATTGCCTCCAGCAGTTCATCCGTGTTAATTACATGACAATAAATATTATTTAAAATTTCTAACTCATTATCCTGAATTTTCTGGGTAGATGCCATGCAGGCATCTTCAATCAGCCATACTTTAAAGCTCTCGTCAGCAAGACTTCTTACCGTTCCTGATACACACTGGTCTGTCAATACACCTGTACAAACCACCGTATCTATTCCCATATTATGAAGCCATAAACGAAGTGCAGTACCTGTAAGCGCACTGTCCGTGGTCTTCGTTACCACAATTTCATCCTCCAATGGTGCAAGTTCAGGAACAATTTCCGCACTTGGATCTCCCGGTGGAAGCAACAATTCATTATAACCAGTTGCTTTCTGATCTAAAGAACGATCACTTCCACAACGCTTCTGACACTGAATCTTCGCAAAGCATACTTCCATTCCCTTATCTCGGAATGCTTTTAACAACCTTGCATTGTTCGGCACAACTACTTCATCAATCTTACTGTAAAATGGTTCCCATCTCTCTGCTTCTCTCTTTTGTTCTTCTGTTGGATTCTCATATACAGGTCTCGTAATAAACACGTGCTGCATGTCAATCACTAACAAAGCTGTTTTCTTAGGATCAATAATAATTTCACCCATATCGGTATCATTTTCATAATAAAAAGATACGTGTCTGTCATTCACTCTCATTTTCAGTTCCTCCTTTACGTTTACGAGAATTTTTGATAGGCATATGCTAACACAATTTTTATTATTTTAAAATATTTCTTTTAATTGTTGTAAATTGTCGCAAAACTTATATTGTTTTTAATCATACTTTGCATTTTTTAGCAACAAGTTTGCATTTCTTGTGATAAAGTATTTATATTTTGTAACTTTCAATGAAAAATTGTAAAATATATCTGTAGGCAATTTAATAAATGATTCTGCAGGAGAAACGAATATGTTAAAAATACTTATTGCTGATGATGAACAAATCGAACGCCGCTACTTAAAAAATTTACTCCAGAAACATCGCGCTCTATATCAAATTGTCGGTGAAGCTGCTACCGGTGAAGAAGTATTAAAGCTTACCTCGCAATTAAAACCGGATGTTATCATTATGGATATTAATATGCCTTCCATGAGTGGACTGGATTCAGCGAATTTAATAAAGAAAAAATATCCCAACATCTGTATTTTATTAAATACCGCTTATGCTGAATTTGAATTTGCCAGACGTGCTCTTGAATATGGACTAGATGCATATCTGTTAAAACCAGCAAAAGAAGAAGAAATTATGGATGCAATAGAGAAATGTACAAAGAACCGAAAAAAATATATTGTGTCCAGTGCTTCTACTATTCCAGAAAATATCGGAACATCGAATAATGCAATCGACCTGGTAATTCATTATATTGACCAAAACTACAATAAAAATATCACTTTGGAAGAATTGGCGCAGATTGCACATTTTAGTTCACCGTATCTTTCCAAAGTATTTCATCAGGCAACTGGACTTACCATTAAAACTTATATCACACTTAAGAGAATCGAAAATGCAAAACACCTGTTAAAAAACAGTAAATTTTCTATTCAGGAAATTGCTGTTTCCTGTGGTTTTCCTAATTTATCACATTTTGACCGTGTCTTCAAACAACAAACCGGAATGTCCCCGGTTTCTTATCGCAATAATTAATAAACTGACTCTCATGGAGGATAGCAAATGATGAACTTTAGAGACATTATTACTGAAACTTTTCAAAATGAAATCCAGCACTCTTTCTCTCTGGCAACAGGCTTTGGAGTTGTTTTTACCGATGCAGAGGGACGTCACATCGGATCCGGTGCAAACTTTTGTAAGTTTTGTGACAAGCTCAATGAAACACAAAAGGGTGCACAATATTGCACCTTATCTAACAAACATGCCATTGATATTGCATTAGAAACGAACAAACCCTGTGTTTATATTTGTCATGCAGGCTTGGTAAACATTGAAATTCCCCTTATTTACAACAATCAGTGTGTTGGTGCAATCACGGCAGGACAAGTTATTTGCACAGAACCTAATGACTATCCCAAAGATGCTGCCTGTAAAGAACTAAACTGGCTTGAAAACCTGGAATTAAACAAATATTACCAAGAAATTATTAAGATGGACTGCCGACAGATAGAAGCTGCCACAGCAGCGTTTTCTGCAATTACCAATTATATTACTCAAAGTGTTGCTTATACAAATGTAAAAGAAAAACTGGCCAAACAAACCGAGGAACTTTTAAAAGCAGAAAACAAACGAATTCAGTTAGAAAAGCAATTACACATGGCACAATTGGATGCACTGCAAAAGCAAGTTACACCCCACTTTATTTTCAATGTCATTAATTCCGTGTCACGGCTATTATCACTGAAAGAATATGACACCGCAGAAGAAATGCTGAATTCTTTTGCACAGATGATGCGTTACAGTCTCACAGATGCCAAAAGTTCTGTTTCCCTTGTACAAGAACTGAACTACATCCATAATTATTTAGCAATTCAATCCATTCGGTTCGGTGACCGGATCCATTATGAAATTGCTTGTGACAGAAGCCTGCATAGTGAATATATCCCATTTTTCTCACTTCAGCCACTTGTAGAAAACTCCATCGAACATGGACTGTTAAATAAGGCTTCCGGAGGAAATTTGTTTTTATCCTGTAAAGATTATTCTACACATTTCACGATTATTATTCAAGACGATGGAATTGGTATCGATGCAGAATCATTAGACTCTCTTACAAATCAATTTAATTTAGAAGAAAAGCAGGGAAACGAGCATGTTGGACTTTACAACTGTTACAAACGGCTTCAGTTAATGTTCGGAGAAAAATTAACATTTCACATAGAAAGCGAAGAACAAAGCGGAACGACAATCACGATTAACCTCTTGAAATAAATAACTCAGCTCCTCACCGACCGAAGCGAAGCGTAGATTGAACCCTGAGGTTTAGGAGCTTTTCGCGGAAGATGGGGCGCATGAGGTCCGGGGGACCTCAGTTCTGCGCCGACCGAAGCGAAGCGTAGATTGAACCCTGGGTTCAAGGAACGCTTCGCTTTTAAAACAAAAAGGTCCATCTCTATTGAGATGAACCTTTTGTTTTAAGCTGCGGAAGATGGGACTTGAACCCACACGCCCTTGCGAGCACTAGAACCTGAATCTAGCTCGTCTGCCATTCCGACACTTCCGCTCGACTTCCACATTATACCGCAAGCCCTCTACAATGTCAAACATTTTTTCATTAGATTTCCTTTTTCAGATTGCACTTCCCTATTTATTACAATTCCTTTACGAATTCTTTTCATGCCCTGAAACATTTTCTTTGCGCACTTTCTGTTTCTATGGTATACTATGTTCTATGTTATAGTACGATAAGTTCGTTTAACGAAAGGAGATTTATTAATATGTGTGGAATCGTTGGCTATATAGGTGATGAACAGGCAGCACCTATTTTGCTTGCAGGATTAACCAAATTGGAATACCGTGGATATGACTCTTCTGGTATTGCAATATTTAATGGAGATAATAATACGATTGAAATTGTCAAAGCAAAAGGACGATTGAAATCTCTTATAGAAAAAACAGATGAGGGAAACTCTCTGCATGGAACATGCGGAATCGGACATACACGCTGGGCCACCCACGGAGAACCTTCCGAAATAAATGCTCATCCACATACCACAGCCGATCACTCTGTTGTACTTGTGCACAATGGTATTATTGAAAATTATCAGGAATTAAAGGAAAAACTTACGAAATCAGGTTATACCTTCTATTCTCAGACTGATACAGAAGTAGCAACAAAATTAATCGATTATTATTACAAAAAAGAAGGAACGCCTATTGATGCCATCGCAAGAGCTATGCTCCGTATTCGCGGCTCCTATGCATTTGGCATTATGTTCAAAGACCTTCCCGGAAAATTATTTGCTGCAAGAAATCAAAGTCCACTGATTATCGGGAAGAGCGATTCTGCTTCCTTCATTGCATCAGATGTTCCGGCTATTTTAGACCGTACACGCAATGTATACTATATTAATAATATGGAAATTGCGGAGCTTTCTGCATCAGAAGTACATTTCTATAATATTGATAAAGAAGAAATTACAAAAGAAATGTCAACGGTTAACTGGGATGCTGAAGCAGCTGAAAAAGGTGGGTATGAACACTTCATGTTGAAGGAAATTCATGAACAGCCAAAGGCAGTACGTGATACTTTAGGCGCCTACATCAAAGATAGTAGTATTAACTTCTCAGAAGTAGGATTAACACCAGAATTTTTAAGTTCCCTTGAGCGTATTTACATTGTTGCCTGTGGCTCTGCTTACCATACTGGCGTAGTTGGCAAATATATCATGGAACAAGTTGCAAAGGTTCCTGTAGACATTGATCTCGCCAGTGAATTTCGTTACCGTAATCCAATTCTTGTAAAGAATTCTATGGTAATTGTCATTTCACAGTCCGGTGAAACCGCAGACAGCCTTGCCGCTCTCCGCCTTGCAAAAGAGCATGACATTCCGGTACTTGGTATTGTAAATGTGCTCGGTTCCAGTATCGCAAGAGAAAGTGACTATGTAATGTACACTTATGCCGGACCGGAAATTTCCGTTGCAACAACAAAAGCTTATAGTGCTCAGTTAATTGCCTTGTATTTACTGACTATTCAAACCGCATTTGCCAAAGGAACTATTTCCGAAGAAACAGTAGGCGAGTTGCTTGCAGAATTGGAAACTCTTCCAGACAAGATTGAAAAAATTCTGGAAGACAAAGAACGAATTCAGTGGTTTGCCAGCAAATATGCGAATGCAAAAGATATTTTCTTTATTGGCCGTGGTATCGACTATGCAATCAGTCTGGAAGGCAGCTTAAAGATGAAGGAAATCAGCTACATCCATTCTGAGGCATATGCAGCCGGAGAATTAAAGCATGGTACGATTTCTCTGATTGAAGATGGCACACTGGTAATCGGTGTTCTGACACAGCCTGCTCTCTACGAAAAAACTATGAGTAATATGATTGAAGTGAAGAGCCGTGGTGCTTACCTCATGGGACTTACTACTTATGGAAACTATAGCGTAGAAGACAACGTAGACTTCTCCGTATATGTTCCTAAGACTAACCAATTATTTACAACCAGTCTTGCTATTGTTCCATTACAGCTTATGGGCTACTATGTAAGCGTTGCCAAGGGTCTTGATGTAGATAAACCACGTAACCTCGCCAAATCCGTAACAGTAGAATAACACAAATGCCGGAGCGAAAGCCCCGGCATTTATATTATTTAGATTTCTCGCAAAATTTATTTTTCTACATATTTTCTTGAAAGGAAGTATGAACCAAGCCATCCTACTAAAGTAACAATTGTAAGAACAAGAAGGATAACCCATGCGCTTGTGTAAGCTCCACTTGCATCATAGATTGCAGCGACCATTAATGAACCTAAGGTAAGACCAACCTGTGTAAAGCTGTTTGCAATTCCATAAGCTTCTCCGTATTTCTTTGTTCCAAATACTGCTGCTGTAACAAGTGGCGGTGTTACTGTTCCGATTGCATCTCCAAGTCCGAAGAGAACTGCCATGATGTAAAGCATTGTTACATTGCTTCCCATTAACATAAATACAAATGCAAGTGCAAACATGATACATCCTGCTGCTGTACTGATTACAACACCGAAACGGTCATTTAACCATCCAAGTACAATCTTACCTAAAATACCAATCATAGAGTACATAGAAATGATTGCTGCCTGAACCTGTGCACCATGCATTTCTTCAATTGCAGGCGGGAACTGTCCAAGTGAACCCGAGTTGATAAGTCCGTTACATAACATACCGATTAACATTAACCAGAAGAAGAATTTTGGCCAGCATTCTGATACATTCAGAGAAAGGTCTGCGTTCTTTTCTGCATTTGTTTTATTAGCACTTCCTTCTTCTTCACTTCCATATGGTTTTAATCCCATTTCTTCCGGTGATTTACGAAGGATAAAGAATGCTGCTGGAAGAGCGATTACTAATACGATTAATGCCATAATCTGATAGGTACGTCTCCATCCATAGTTGTTTAACAGCATTGTAATAATTGGGCTGAAAATCGTTCCGCCGACACCGATTCCGGCCATAGCGATACTCATTGCAAGTCCTCTCTTTTTCTGGAACCAGTTTGTAATCATCATACTTACCGGAATCAGCGCTGAATTTAACCAGAATACTCCGATAAATACAGAAGAGATATATAAGTGGATTGCACTCTGTGCTAATGAATAAGATGCATATGAAATTGCAAATCCGATAATACCGATACACTGCATTTTGCGCATATTTCCTTTTGCAAGACGGGATGCAATGATTGGCGAAATAAAAATTCCAAGTCCCTGAAGGATTGTGTTTGCAAGGGTAAATCCACTTCTTGAAATTCCAAGTTCTCCAGTTACCTGAATAAGAAATTTGTTACTGAGGGCCATTACCGGTGGAACCAGTGTACATGTGATAAGCAGACATCCGAGAACGATGTACCATCCATAAAATATTTTTTTCTTTTCCATATTAGTTCTTCTCCTTGTTATTTAACCAGTTAAATGCACAATTTGCATGCACAAAAGCACCATAAGGAAGTACAGACTCATCAAAAAGTACTCCTGGGTTATGATGCTGAGCAGGGCATCCATCTACTTTTGCTTCCAGCATAAAGTAGGTTGTCGGAACCTGTTCTGAGATAAATGCAAAATCGTCTGATGGTGTTACCAGATAATCAGTTCTTCCCATCATCTCCGGCATTGCTTCGCGTACATAACCTGCCATTTCTTTTGTAAGTTCCGGATCTGAGTAAGTAGATGGAACATCAGAAAGTACTTCATAATCTACGGTTGCTCCAAAAGCTTTTCCTTCAAATTCGCAGATTTCATGCATTCTTCTGACCAGTTTTGCACGAAGCTCTTTATTATAGGTACGAAGAGTTCCCATTAATACTGCTTCACCCGGAACAATATTTGGTGTAGAACCAGCATTAAAAGCTCCCAGTGTAAGAACCACTTTATCAGACGAAGGACATTCTCTTGCAATCAGGTTCTGGAACGCACTGTAAATGTGAAATCCTACATTAATTGGATCCACTCCTGTTTCAGGCATTGCTCCGTGACATCCTGTTCCATGAACCGTAATCTTAAACCCATCACAAGAAGATGTCATATAACCTGTAGAATAATTTACAAGCGGCCCCTTCTTATCCAACATGACATGCATTCCCATTGCTGCGTCTACCGTTGGGTTCTGCAGAATACCAGCTTCAATTAATTTCTTAGAACCGGTAAATACTTCTTCTGCAGGCTGGAACATTAATTTAACACTGCCGCATAATTCATCTCTGCGTTCATAAAGCATCTGAGCTGCCCCTAACAGCATCGCAGTATGAAGATCATGTCCACAGTTATGCGCTGCATCTGTCTGTGTCTTAAATGGTAAATCATTGTTTTCCGACATCGGAAGTGCATCCATATCTGCACGAAGCAAAATAACTTTTCCAGGTTTTGCACCTTCGATTACGGCTGTCACACCTGAAGGACAGATTTCTGCAGGTTCAAGACCAATTTCACGCAGACGGTCCATTACATACTTTGTTGTATTCGGTAAATTTTCACCTGCTTCCGCATGCTGATGAAGATAATGTCTGTCAGCCTGCATTTGAGTTTCCAGTTCCTTTGCTCTCTCTAAAAATTTGTTCATACAAATTCCTCCTTTTGTAATTAAAGAACATATAAAGACATGACCTTATTATAGGAGATTGGCATTTTATTGTCAATGCTTGTATGAAAATCCTTTTGTTGAAAAACAATATTTTAGATTTTGCACAAAATTACAGACTATAAATTGTGTAAATGTGATAAGATACAAAAACTATAAAATATTATCGATAAAGATTTTGACAAAAAATGAGCAGAATATGGAAAAATATGTTATCATAGTCGGGTAATTGATATGGAGGTCAATCGTGAACAGAAAAATCGCAATTATTGCAACAAACTTTTTAAAAGAATTTATTGAAGAGACACTTCAAAAACTGAACGTAAATTTTCAATACCATATTTTTACATATGAAAAATTTGAAGATATTAAGGAAATATATGGGGAAATTGGTCCTGAATATGATGGGGTTCTTACCAGTGGTAGTTTCCCGGCTCATATGATACGACTGTACTATCCACAGGAAAGCCGTCCAATTCAAGGCTTCAATACGGATGATACTGCATTGTACTGTCTGCTCTTAAAACTTCTGAACGAAAACCGTAATTTGGATTTTACTAGAGTATGTGCGGATATTTTCGAAATTTTTGGCTCAGATCTTATCGCATTCGTTGAAGGACGCGAAACACTTCCGGACATTACCAATCTTTCTGAACAGGAATTTACATTGGAAACCATGCAGAATCTAGAGGAAACACAGTTTCAGCGGCACGTCAGTTTATGGGAAAGTGGACAGACAGATTTATCCATTACTCGGTTTTCCAGTTTAATGCCACGGCTGATTGATGCTGGGGTTAAAGTATATTTTCCTTTTCCAAGCACGCAATATGTTCAGGAAATCTGCAACCGCCTGCTTTCGGAAATCGAGAAAAAAGAACTGGCAGATTTACAGCCTTGTGTTATCATCATACGTCTTCTTGGCTCCCAGACATCATCCGGATATCTCCATGAACTGGATGCCAATTATGTAAGACTGGAAAATATGATTATAGAAATATTCGGAAATTCCATTATTGAATTTTCTCTCCATCGCTATCATTATGGATTGGAAATACTGGCTGCCAGGAAAGAAATTATAAAGATGACTGACAATCTGTCCAAGGATGGACTGCTTACAGAGCTCCGAAGGCGCAAAGCAGGCTGGAATTTCTGTATTGGCTACGGATTTGGAGCCGGGCTGGCGCAGGCAAGACTCAATGCGCTGAATGCCTGCCACGAAGCAGAGTTAAAGAAAAATACAAGCTATCTCATTACCGAACGGGAAGAACTAATCGGGCCTTTAGCTTCCGATCAGCTGGACGCATTTACCATAGACAACCAGTCCTACCGTAATGTGAAATCCAGTCTGTCACCAATTACAGTCAGTAAGGTGCTTTCTGCTTTAGAAGCTTCTCCCGATAAAGAAATTTCAGCCCAGGAGCTTGCATATCGCCTCGGCATTACCAAGCGCAGTGCCAACCGCTTCCTATCCACTCTCGAAAGTGAAGGAGCAATTGAAGTGGCATACAAAAAACGCTCTACCTCTCGCGGAAGACCGGAAAGTGTATTTAAACGCACAAACAAAAATGATGGCTCATAACTGCGCCATCATTTTTGTTTGTATAGAATAGGTTTATTTCTTTAAAATTTTCATCATCTGTTTCTTAGAAGGGACCTGACCTGCCACAACCAGTTTTCCATCAATCATAACGGAAGGTGCTGTCATCACGCCTAGTTTTACAATTTCTACCAAATCCGCAACGCGCTCTATCTCAGCATCGATTCCCAGCTCTTTGACACATTCTTTCACAACTGCATTTGTCTTATCACAGTTCTCACATCCGCTTCCAATCACTTTAATATTCATAATCTGCCTCCACACTGTTCTTTCATTTACAAAAGTCTGATTATTCCAATCCTTTTAATTATTCAGTTTCATAGGTAGACCTACATACTCCTCCCACGCATTCGCAAGCTCCCGAATCAGAGCAATTCCAATCTTGGAAATAAAGACCAGTTCTGACTGTGGCTGTTCCCCATAAGGTGCATAATCCAACTTTTTGCCAACCACATCAATCTTTTCCCATCCTTCTTTCTTTACTTTAAAGAACCCTTTTACCCGATATACATCCGGCTCAATTTTCTTCAAAAATGCCTCCAGTTTTTCCTTTTCAACTTCTCCGGTAAAGTACATGGAAAATGTCTTTGGTTTTGTCGCTGCTGAGTTGGTTGTTTCCTCACACTCCGCCCATTTGTATTTCATCAAATCCATCTCATAGAAAGAGCGGTCAATATTGCCATTTACACTTTCTGTAATCGGACAGACCGGGTTGATTTCCTGTATTTTCTCTTTAATCAGTTCAACTCGTTCCTCATTTACCAAATCAGTCTTTGTAAGTACAGCCAGGTTACAGTGCTTTAACTGACGGTCAATCGTTTCTGTATCACCAAGCTGATCGAGGAAATTATAGCAGTCTACCAGACAGATGCATCCCCGAAAGTCATATGCTTCTCCCACCATTACCTTTGTTGCCTCAAGAATTTCCTCTGCATTAGATGGATCTCCAAATCCAGAACTTTCCACAAACACATACTCTAAGCCCTTCTGCGACATCTGCGTCAATGCATCTACGAAATTAAGCCTCAGGCAACTGCAGAAAATAGAACCTCTGTTAAGCTCTATCATCTGGATATCCTTATTTTGGAGTACCGTTCCATCAATGCTGATTTTACCAAGCTCATTCTGGATAACACCCACTTTCGTTCCTTCCATGTTCTCCAGTAAATTTCTGAGAAGAGTAGTCTTTCCAGAACCTAAAAATCCAGTCAAAAAATACAATTTAATTTGATTCATTCTCGTGTTCCTCTCTTTCTGTGTTACAATTACAATTTAACAATCCTGCATAATCTCCGGGAATCATCAGTCTTCCTACTGTTTTATAAACCTCATTCATTACATCTATATCTAAGGAATACTGCATCCATTTCCCCTCTTTACGTGCCTTTACCATTCCAAGGTCACACATCAGCTTCATATCATGAGACAAGGTAGGCTGCGTGATATGAAATTCCTCCAGGATCTTACACGCGCAAAGCTCTCCCTCGGATAACATGTCAATAATCTTCAGCCTCTTCGGGTCTGACATAACTTTAAAAAATTTTGCGCATTTCACATAATCAATCTGCATCTGTCCACCTCGCTTTATTCTTACCTATACAAAATACAGTATCATACTTTTCCAATTCATTATAGCAGAAATCCAAACACATTAAACAGATAACCTACTATGATGATTCCTACGGTTACAATTCCAACAAAGACTGCAAGAAGCTTTTTCTTCACTGCCTTGGAAAGCATGACAATGGATGGAAATGACAGAGTGGTTACGGCCATCATAAATGAAAGAATGGTTCCAAGTCCTGCTCCTTTCGCCAGCAGGCTCTCCGCCACCGGTATGGTGCCGAAAATATCTGCATACATTGGAACCCCTACCAAGGTAGCAAGCGGTACGGCATACCATTTGCGTTCTCCTAAAATACTGCGGACCATGTATTCCGGAATCAGGTTATGGATCGCTGCACCAATTGCTACTCCGATAAAAATATATGGTGCCACCTTTTTCACGGTAGAAACCACCTGACCTTTTGCGTAATTCAAACGGTCTGCCACAGTAAGCTCCGGTAATTCAATCGCCACATGTTCCGCTTGCCTGATAAAATCTTCCACTTCGTGTTCCATATGCAGTTTTTCAATCAATGTTCCACCGGCAACTGCAATAATCAACCCCACAATGACATAAGCAAGTGCAATTTTTCCGCCAAATACACTCATGAGTAATACCAATGAACCCAAATCCACCATCGGAGACGAAATCAAGAAAGAAAACGTTACCCCAAGCGGCAGACCTGCACTGGTAAATCCCATAAAAATCGGAATTGAGGAGCAGGAACAAAACGGGGTCACAGTTCCCAGCAGTGCACCAATAATATTCGCCCAAATTCCATGGAATCTTCCCATAATCTTCTTACTTCTCTCCGGTGGAAAATAACTCTGAATGTAAGATATGATAAATATCAATACTCCCAGCAGCACAAAAATTTTAATCGTATCATAAACAAAAAACTGAATAAATTCTCCCGGGAACCGCTCCATACTCACTCCTGCCGTTCTCAGCAGATCCCCCGTCAAATTCTTCAGCCAATGCATGCCAAGAATCTGATTCTGAAAGAATTCCCAGCCTGTCTTTATTGTACCCATAATACACTCCTCATCATAAAGTCTTTAAACCATTTAAAATTGCAAGCATAGAAACATTGAAATATTTCTATGTTTTCTACATAGAGTATATTACTTGATATATAGAAATTTGTCAATATATTTTTTCATTGACTTTCTCTAAAATAACTTGTACACTTTTACTGCACTTATAATAAGGAGGATAACGAAATGGCAAATAGTAATTGTTGCGATACCTGTACCTTTTATACATATGATGAAGATTATGAATGTTATGTCTGTGACCGTGACTTGGATGAGGATGAAATGAGCCGTTTTCTCTCGGATCGCCATTTTCAATGTCCATATTATCGTTGCGGAGACGAATACCGCATAGTCAGAAAACAAATGTAAAAAGAAAGCAGGATTTGAGTATATGAACCTATCAATACGCTATCACATCACAATTCCTGCTTTCTGTTTTATTTCCTATCTTGTTTATTTATTTCTGTTTTTCGCTGCAAGCATTCCGCTGTTTGCGATTATCATTTTCGCACGCTCTGTAGCCTCGTCTTCAATTAAAAACGGAGCATCAATCGGTGTCTCCATATTCCAGATATGATATCCACCATTCTTATAATAAGCCGGTTGGGTCTTCCTTTCCTTCACTGCCTGGATGAGTTCCGGAATTGAATGAATATCTTCCGGGAAATAGGTCGCATAAAGCCCTACTTTTTCCGGTACATGACAGTCGCTGGAACCAACACACGCTTTTCCCAGTCTCTTTGCATAGTCCCCAGCCTTCTTATTCGCCTCAAAAAGTGTACTTCCATTCAGAACCTCAATTCCGTCCAGACCTGTCACGATATCCAGGTTCTCTTCCAAACCGCGATTATTATTACGGAATGGATGTGCACTGAAACACATACCACCCTGACTCTGTACCAAATCAATAAACTCCTGCGCCGGGATTCTTTCCTTTGGGTAATCCGTGATTCCAAACGCTACAATATCACCCTGAAGCGAGAAAAACTCAATCCCGACAAAAATCGGAAATCCAACTTTACGCGAATATTCCTCAATAAATTCTTTTCCATTCATATTATCATGATCCGTAATGCAGATTGCTCCAAGTCCACGAACCTTCGCCAGTTCTACCATCTGTTCCAGCAAGAGAAAACTGTCGCTGGAATTTCTCATTTCATGCATATGCATATCGATAAACATGAGCTATCCCTCCTGTTCCTGTTTCAAGCCAATACACAGTTATACTAGCACATTCTTTTGCATATATCATAATTGATTTTTATAATAAAACCCTTGTTTTATTTATTTTATCTATAAGTAAAAAACTATCTGTTCCAAAGATAAAGCAGACGCTGGCATACTCCTTCCCACGATAAATTTCGCAGGGCTTCTTTCTCTACAGGCCGGCAATTCTTTGCAAGTAATATCGCATCAGCAAGCTTCTGTTCAAACTCTGGCAAATCTGCCTGTACCGGTTCATCCTCATTTTCCATCCGTGGAGGTTTTACATATACAACCTCATTTTCCGGAAGATTTTTTCCAAGCCATTCCTGAATACCCGGTAAATCTGTACACACCGCCCGCATCCCACATGCCATAGCTTCAATAAGTACCAAAGGCAATCCTTCATAAAAAGACGGAAGCACAAAGACATCTCCCTGGCAAAATACCTTTGCAAGTTCTGGCTGACTTAATTTTCCAAGAAATTCTACTTCACATGGACAGGCTTCTGCCAACTCCTTGATTTGCTGATATTCTGATGTATTTCCGTGTCCACCTGCAATCTGAAGAAGCACTCGTTCTTTCACATCCGGAATGTAATTCATAGAACGAATCAGACTCATGACACCCTTTTTCTCTGAGATTTTCCCGGCAAAAACAAGGCTCAACTTTTCGGAATCCTGCCTGCCTCTCTCTTCTCTGTTCTCATCATTCCTATAAAACACTTTACTGTTATAACCGGTACCAAGAACTTGTACTTTCTCTTTCTCACAACCATAAAAGTCTTCAATCTCTGCTTTTTGCTCTTCATGCAAAGCCAGGACGCCATCCAGCTTCTGAATCCGGTCACAGATATATGCTCTCTGCCATGGATTTTTCTTAATCTGCCTCAAATCCGAACCATGGCACAAACCATATACTATCCGGTCCGGGCAGAGCTCTCTGACATAGGCCGTCAAAAAATAAAGATGATGACAAAGAATTACATCAGGCCTGAACTCCTGAACTGCCCACTCTATCCGTTTCCGGAATGCGTTCTTAAAACTCTCCATCATCTCATCTGTCATGTCTGAATATTTGGTACTGTCATAGGGCATCTCATCGGACATGCCCAAAATCGGAAATTTTAATTCCTGACTATTATAATAAACCGGATAACATATCACACCATCCGGCATCCGGATCTGGTCTTCGGCATACACGCCTGCAATAACAGCCTGTGTATGCCCCATATCTGCAAATCCTTTCACTAATTCTGTAAGATACACCCCACTGCCTGTACTGTCAGGCTTCTGGGCTGTAACACTTAATATTCTCATCCGTAACCTCTCACATCTCATCTTGTTGATATATCGTCCAGTTCAATATACCATTCCAACATCTATTATGCAAGATTTAACTTTATAACCATATCTCCTGCTTTGGCCGTACCTGCCTCCAGGACTTTCACAAAAATTCCTTCACTTGGCATTACACAGTCGCCTGCTGCCTTACGGATTGCACAGTCTGCATGACATTCTTTTCCAATCTGTGTCACTTCGCAAATAGCCGTTCCAACCTTCAATTTCGTTCCCACAGGAAGCTGATACAGACACATTCCTTCCGTAAGAATATTCTCTGCAAATGCACCCGGCAAAAGTTCAAAAGAAATCTTCTCCTGTACCTTTGCCACACTTTCTGTTCCAAGAAGACTTACTTGACGATGCCAGTTACCTGCATGAGCATCCCCTACAATTCCATGGTTTGGAAGTAATTCCACTTCCTCTACCGGATGTTTCTGCTCGCCCTTCTTTTCGCTGATACAAACTGCTTTTATCACTGCCTTTTCTTCTGCGCAGTCTGCTGAACCTGCCGATAAAAGCATATCAACTCCATGGCGGATTGGTGACAATACGGAAGCAAGATTCTCTGTAGAAGCCTTTTCGCTTCCCGGAAGGTTGACAATCAGACTGGATTTCCGGATTCCCGCAACTCCTCTGGATAAACATCCTCTGGATGTAATCTGCATACTTGCTGCACGCATTGCCTCCGGGATTCCTCTGGTTTCACGCTCAACAACTTCGAGAGTTGCCTCCGGTGTAATATCACGCGGTGAAAATCCGGTTCCTCCGGTTGTTACAATGAGTGAAATCTTCTTCTCATCTGCACATTTTACAATCTCTGCTTTAATATCTTCTACGTCATCTGGCACGATAGCGGTATATTCTACTTCCCAGCCTGCTTCTCCCAGCATCTTGCAAAGTGCCGGACCACTGGTATCTTTTCTTTCTCCTCTTGCTCCTTTATCACTGACTGTGATTACTGCTGCTGAATACTTCATTTTCTACTCTTCCTCTCTGTGGAAATTACCATGTACACCACCTGTTTTATCAAGAAGACGGATATCTGCAATTACCATATCTTTTTGTACTGCTTTACACATGTCATACACGGTAAGTGCTGCCGTAGAGACTGCGGTAAGTGCTTCCATCTCCACTCCGGTTTTTCCATCGCAGGATACGGTAGCCTGAATTTCAACCGAACATCTTTCTTCATCCAGTGTCAGTGATAAATTAATGCCGCCAATCACTACCGGATGACACATCGGAATAATATCCGGTGTTTTTTTTGCTCCCATTACACCTGCAATCTGAGCTACTGTAAGTACATCACCCTTTTTCATTCCACCGCTTTGAATCAAAGCAAAGGTCTCTTTACTTACCAATACTCGTCCTGCTGCAACAGCAGTTCTGTGGCTCGGTGTTTTGTCGCCTACATCTACCATCTTGGCACGTCCCTGTTCGTTAAAATGTGTAAAGTCATCCATATTTTTCATTGATTTACTAGCCTCCGATTTCATTCATATTTCTTCCGGCATCACTTCGATGCTCCGTGGAAAATTCTGCATGGCATCTTGGTTTGGAAAGAATTGAACGCCGCATCTGTTCTGTCATTTCTTCCAGATTCATGCCCTTAATAGACACTTCATCTCTTGAATGCAGGCACGGCTTAATTTTGCCATCCGCTGTAATTCGGATTCGATTACAGGTTCCGCAGAAATGGTCGCTGACCGGACTAATCAGTCCGATATTTCCCAGACTCTCCGGCAGACGGTAAAGTCTTGCAACCCCTTGGTCCATCTTGACCGGAACTGCCTCCGGCAGATACTCCAGCACCTTCTGACACGGAATAAAAGCATCCTGACTGAAATCTCCACTGTCATACATTGGCATCATCTCTATGAAACGTACATCGATTGGATACCGCTTTGTAAGTTCCGCTAAAGAGCGAATTTCACCGTCATTAAATCCACCTATTAACACTGCATTGATTTTTACCTTTTCAAAGCCATCTGTAAGTGCACTTTCCAGTCCTGCCATAGCCTTATCCAGTGTCCCCCAACGTGTGATATATGCATATTTTTCCGCATTCAGTGTATCAAGACTTAAATTAACTCTCTTTACCCCGGCTTTTACCAAATCTTTTCCAAGCTTTGGTAGCATGAAACCATTCGTAGTAAGACAGACTTCTTCTATCCCCGGAACTGCTGCGGTTCGTTCACAGATAGATACAATATTTGGTTTGACAAGTGGTTCACCACCGGTAATACGAAGCTTACGAATCCCAAGACTTGCTGCTGCTTTCACTGCATCAACCATCTCATCCTCTGTAAGCATCTCCTCCCGTGCTTTCTTGCATATCCCATCCTCCGGCATACAGTATCTGCACCGGAGGTTGCAAAGTTCTGTTACTGAGAGGCGGAGATACGTAATATCTCTTCCATACTCGTCTATCATCTCTAATACCTCCCGAACGTACAATTTGGAAAATGGCAAGGCTTACAAAGCTGACATAAACCGCCATCTCCTAATCGTACTAAATCTTCTTTTGTAATCTTATCTCCTGCATAAATCTGTGGCAGGAGCACATCAAAAATGGTGGTAGGAAGGCTGATTGCCGCTCCCGGAACACCAATAATCGGAATATCTCCATAATATGCAACCAATGTCATATTTCCCGGCTGCGACGGAACACCGTGGGTAATAATCTCTGCCCCAAGCTGTCTCACTGCCGTTGGGGTAAGGTCATCCGGGTCAACGGACATACCGCCCGTAAAAATCAGAAAATCGGCTCCATTTGCCAGATGTTCTTTTGCTGCATTCACAATCATATCCAGATTGTCATCACAAATGGTAACTCCCACAATTTCACCCGGATATGCTTTTAATTTCTGGCGGACTACCGGTTCAAACTTATCTTTAATACGTCCATAATATACTTCTGAACCGGTAATAATCACGCCTGCTTTCCGTTCCTGATATGGACGAAGATCCAGAAGCTTCTCTTCTGCACAAAGTGCCTCCGCTTCTATAATCTGCGTTTCTTTTGTAACCAATGGAACAATTCGCATAGAAGCAAGACGTGCACCTGCCTCTACCGGATAGTGATCCGGAAGTGTAGAAATCGTAATATCTCCAATTTTATTTACCTTTTCAAGCAAATCTCTGTTCACACGGAACATCCCCCGTGTGTCTGCCATAAGAAGCACTTTTCCTTCAGAAGGTTCTGTATAATGTGCACCTGTTACCGGAGTCATAGCAGCCATACGTCTGGCCGCATCCTCTTCATGAATCTCTCCCGCATGCTCTTCCCATATATAAACCCGCTGTTTTCCAATCTTCAAAAGCTCTGGGACATCTTCTTCGGTAATGACATGCCCCCTCTTAAAGGCCGCTCCCTTAAATCCATCCCTCATAGCAGTAATGTCATGACAGAGTGTCATTCCTACTGCATCTTCTACTCTTATCTTTTTCATAGCAAAAATCCTTTCAATTTGGTACCTTCTGCAACTGGTCCATGTCCTGCCGGAACAATTGCCATTGCATCACATCCAATAGTACTGCTGAGTACCACATTTCCTTGTGACTTTGTAGGTATCATCTTCACAGTTCCATCGGCAAGGCTCAGCCTTCCTCTTAAAAATCTGGTCACCGGACTCTTCTTTCGGCACTCTTCTGCAAGTTCCATCTCAATTTCTTCCGGTATTGGGTTTGCCCGCCCTGCAAGTTTCTGAAGTGCAGGCAACACAATTGCATAAAAATTTGTAATACAAGATGCCGGATTCCCAGAAAGTCCACAAATAATTATCCCATTTTTCTCTCCGTAAGCACAAGCCATCCCCGGCTTAATGCTTACTCCACGGACAAGAATCTTTATTCCTGCCATTTCCATTGCATCCGGGGTCACATCATAATCTCCGACAGATACTCCACCAGTTAAAAGAATCGCATCGCAGATTTCAAGTGCCTGCTCAAGCAGCCTATGAATATCTTCCTTCCGGTCTCCTGCAATTCCAAAATATTTCGGCTCACAGCCAATCTTTCTCAAAGCCACATCTAAAGTATAACGGTTCGAATTGTGAATCTTTCCCGGTCCTGCCTCTTGGTCTGTTTCTACCACTTCGCTTCCCGTAGAAATAATTCCTACAACCGGTTTCTTAAATACTTCCGGTCTGACAACCCCTTGAGATGCCAAGCTGCCAAGCAGTCCTGCATCAATCACAGTGCCTGCACTTGCGAGGATTTGACCTTCTTGTACATCTTCTCCGATCTTTACAATATTAGCATCATGCTTGACCGGTTTAAAAATCGTTACCTGTTCTTCTGTAAATTCCGTCGCTTCATAATTAATAACTGCATCTGCACCCTTCGGTACCGGTGCCCCCGTCAAAATCTTTACTGCGGTTCCGGCTGTTACCTGTTTTGTTCCTACCGAACCGGCCGGAATTTCTTCTATTATTTTCAGAGTTACCGGATGTTCTTCCGATGCCTCAGACACATCTGCTGAGCGGAACGCATACCCATCATAGGCAGACCGGTCAAATGGAGGAACATTCTCATCAGCCACCAAATTCATAGCAAGAACTCTTCCCGCTCCATCTTCCAGCGCAATCTGCTCCTTGTCAATTGTTTTCACTATATCAAGCAATGTCTGACGCGCGGTCAGATAATCTGTACTTTTACTCATACGCATTTATCACTCCTTCAGGCACAAAATTGATTCCACAGGAAGAGAAATCATCTGCTTATCCGCACGAAGCTTTTCCCACACATCCTTATTCATTTCCCAGCCTATCGGGTTTACCGTCTGTTTCCCATATGGCTTCAACATAATCGTGTAAGAAAATGGATTTTCAACCTCTTCTACTACCTGACATTCTACCATATTTTTTCCGTTTCCACTACAAACATCATGCATACGGATTCCCACTGCCGTCATGCCTTCTACAACATGGTCCACTTCTACTGTAATGCCCCAGTCCATGGCCTCTACATGGTGTTCATCAATTATCTTTGCCACAGATACATTTTTGCATCCTGTCAGTCTTGCACCTGCACAGGTTTGTGGATTTTCAAATACCTCTGCGCGCGTTCCAAATGCCTCAATTCTTCCGTCATGCATAACGGCAATACGGTCTGACATGCGGAACACTTCATCACGGTCATGGGAAACCAGAAGGACTGACTTATTAAATTCACGAATGACTTCTCTTACTTCTCTTTCCATCTGGAAACGCAGATGGCTGTCCAAAGCAGAAAAAGGTTCATCCAGAAGCAGGATTCTCGGATTTGATACCAGAATACGTGCAAGCGCAACTCTCTGCTGCTGCCCACCGGAAAGCTGAGATGGATAATGGTGTCTAAGTTTGGACAATCCAAAGCTTTCTATCATAGCTGCTATCATTTCTTTTCGTTTCTTACTATCCTTCTCACGCTTTGCACCGGCCGCAACATTTTCTACAACGGTCATATTCGGAAACAGTGCATAGTTCTGGAACATTAAACCCGTCTGTCTTTCCTGTGGAGTCAGATTAATTTTTTTCTCAGAATCAAACAAAGTAATGCCATCTACAATGATTTTCCCCTTGTCCGGCTTTTCCATTCCAGCAATACATTTCAATGTCATACTCTTGCCACATCCGGATGCACCCAGAAGTGCCAACGTCTCATTTTCCACTTCAAATGCGGCCTTCAAGAAAAAAGAACCTTTCGTCTTCTCAATATCAACATATATCGACATATTCGATTTCTCCTTTTCTACGTGCTGTTTTGTCTGAGCTTTTCTTCTCAAGCATATTAACGGCCAACAATACTACAAACGAAATCAGCATATTTACCATAACCCACTTAAATGCCATAGCATCATCATTGGTTCTCCACAATTGATATACCGTGGTTGCAATCGTAGCTGTCTTACCCGGTGTATAACCTGCAATCATACTGGTTGCACCATATTCTCCCAAGGCTCTGGCAAAAGCAAGAACCGTTCCTGCCATAATTCCCTGTTTGCAGTATGGCATACGGATTCTCCAAAAAATATAAGTATTGGAAAGTCCAAGGGTCTGACCAGAATATGCAAGCGTCTCATCAAAGGCTTCGAAGGCCCCTCTGGCTGTACGATACATCAATGGGAAAATAACAACTGTAGTTGCAAAAATCGCAGACCACCATGTCATGGTTATCTTCATGTCAAAATGTTCCAATACCCAGGCACCAATAATTCTCTTCGGTCCTAATACTCTAAGCAGCAAATAACCTACAACCGTAGGGGGCAGTACCAATGGAAGTGTTAAAATAACATCCAGCACACCTTTTATTACACGAGGAGTCTTTGCAATGTAATAAGCAAAGAAAATACCAACAAAAAATATAATGACGGTACTAATCGCAGCAATTCGCAGTGAGTTTATTAGTGGAAACCAATCCATAAGCTTTACCTCTCTTCTAGAATTTTCCTTTCTTTTACCATATACGGAAAAAAGAGCCTGCTCACGCAGACCCCTCTCCTTTGTTTCCTATACAATCGGAGTAAATCCAACACCTTCAAATACTTTATTTGCAGTATCTTCTGTAAGATATTTAAGGAATGCTTTCGCAGCTTCTTCGTTCTTTGTAGTTTTCATAACTGCTGCAGGGTAGATAACCTGTCCACACATATCTTTTGTTGCTGTATCCACTACTTTCAGGTTAGCTGAGTACGCGTCTGTAGCATAAATGATACCACAGTCTACAGCAGCTTCTGAGACCTGAGTTGTTACTTCTTTTACATTTGAACCATATGTAATCGCTCCTGCTGCTGCAAGCTCATCTTCGTTAAGTCCGAAGTATGCAAGAATCTTCTGTGTATACTGTCCAACTGGTACGTCAGAGTTACCTATAGCCATCTTGATGCTTCCGTCAGCTAATTTCGCTTTTAAGTCATCATAAGAATTGATTCCTGCCGGGTTTCCTTCCGGAACAACGAGTGCTACCTTGTTTTCAAGGATATCAAATCTTGTTCCTTCCAATACAAAATCAAGACCTTCTGTATTAACATCTGCGCTTGCATCTTTATCAAGCTGATTCATCTGTTTCTGTCCTGCCGAAAGAAAGAGATCACAGTCAGCTCCTTCCTGAATCTGCTTTTTCAGAGTTCCTGAAGAATCGAAGTTATACTGAATTGTCACATTCTTGTGTTCTTTCATATAATCATCTCCGAGCTGTGTAAGAGTCTCTGTCATAGATGCTGCCGCAAATACGATCAGTTCTACCGGCTCTTCATCTTCCTTGCTTTCTTCCTGTTTTGTGTCGTCTTTCACTGTAGTGTCATCTTTCTTTCCACAGCCTGCGAACATACTTACTGCCATAGCAAGTACAAGCATACATGATACAAGTCTTTTTTTCATGGTTCATCCTTCTCAAAAACACATATGATTTTATGCTCGTATTATATCACAAAAACATACGGTCGTTTGTTGTTAGAACAACAAACCATTATCTTTTTTTCGACATTCTTTATAAAATGTAAGAACAAACAGGATTCCCTTGATAATACTTGATATGGTAAGCGCCCACCATAAGCCATCTACACCAAGAGAAGTTCTCGATAAAACCATAGCTAACGGAATTCTGATAGCAGTAAAAATAATACTGATAACACTACATATCTTTGTATTACCAAGCCCGGAAATTGCTCCTTCGGACATCAGTTCCACACACATAAATATTTCTCCCACACCAATAACAGTCAGGTATTGCGCTGATAATCTGATTTCCTCATCGGTATGGAAGAACACACTGGAAATAGGCTTTGGAACAAATATGAATAATAAGGATATGAATCCTGCCCACACTGCTACAATAATCAGTGAAATCCGGTATCCTTCCTTGACACGTTTCATCTTTCCTGCGCCATAATTCTGTGCAGCAAAGGCATTCATAGCCGAAGCAAATCCATTTGCAATATTCCAGGTCAGAGATTCTATCTGCCCACCAACACGCAGAACTGCAAACGCAGCATCTCCAAAGTTGCCTGCCATTCTGGAGATTACCATAGAAATCATTGGATAAATCGTACCCTGAAGTGCGCTTGGTGCTCCCATTTTAAGCACACCTCTTATATAACGTGATTCCTGTCTCTCCCATGCTCGTCTGTGTCCAAGAACCCGTCGCTCGGCATTTTCACTGTCTCCTTTTATCATCAGCACCACAACCACTATAATCTGTGCCGCTACGGTTGCAATTGCAGCCCCTGCAGCTCCAAGTTTTGGAACCGGTCCGATTCCCAGAATCAAAAGAGGATCCAATATCATATTTGCCACAAGTCCGATAAAATTAGCTTTTAACGGACTTTTGGAATCTCCCTGCGCTGTATATAAACCCGTAAGCGTCTGTCCGAGATAAGAAAACAAAATCAGTCCACAGGTAATCTGCATATAAATCTTTGCATCACGAAGTGCCTCTGCATTCTTCAGTCCGAAGAAACCAATCAGCGGGTCTGTAAAAATCAGGCAAAATGCACCAAATATGACACCAAACAACACCGTAAGCTGAATGGATGCTACTGCGTATGCACTGGCATACTCTTTCCGTCCTTTCCCCAGCTCCTGTGCCACCAGCACCTGTCCTCCCATTCGTGCAAGTGTAGAAAGTCCTTGGGAAAGCCAGGAATACATACCTCCCACGCCAACTCCCGCCAGGGCATTTCCGCCCAGCTTCCCTATCCATGCCATATCTGTAATATTATAGGCTGTTGACAAAAATGCAGCCGTAATAATCGGAAGCGATAACGTTGCAAGTACTTGCGCTATCGGACCCATCGTTAAATTTCCTTCTGTATGTTCCATATTCATTCTCCTCATCAAACACAATAGATTAAGTATACGGGATTTTCATATCCATGTCCACAGAAATAACAGAAAAACATCATCTGCCCTGCCTTTACAGTTCAGATGATGCTTCTACATATATTCTATATTTTGTTTCTCCAAGGTACATTCCAGTTCCCGTTCCCATGCCTCTAACTGTTCGAGTTCCGTCCGCTCTCTGTCCTCCTGTTCTTCCTGACACATCACTTTTAGGTCTCCTAAGCTCCCCAACTCCTGTGAAAATTCTCCGCCATATCTCTCCCACAAGCTCTTGTTATACTTCCAAAGTTCTAATTTTTTTGTCCAATATTCAAATTTTAAAAAGTCTTGTAAATGCATTTTTCGTTTTCCCAAAAGTATATTTCGGTCTTTTTCTTCACATAAATATAAAAATGCCAGTCTTTCCATATCCTCTCGTTTCATTATGCCTCTCCTTTTCCCAACATTGTCTCACTTTTACAACCGATTGTCCAGTTGAATCCATGTAAAATCAATAAAAAAGTGCAAAAAATGATACAAACTCAATATTTCAATACTATATGACGCTATATTTTTAAGAAAGGACACATACCATGTCACGACCTCGAACAGAAAACGGTGAAAAGAATCTGATAAGCCAACGTCTGATTGCGCTTCGTAAAGAACATGGGCTCTCACAAAGAGAACTTGCTTATAAGCTTCAACTGGAAGGTTATGACATTGACAAGAATGTCATAACAAGAATCGAAACAAATAAACGTTATGTTACGGATTTGGAAATCAAAGCATTTGCACAAGTTTTCCATGTAACTTACGAATTTCTGATAGACGGAAAAGAACACTAATCTGGTTATCCGGCAAGATTAGTGTTCTTTCTTTTAGCGTTCTTTCGTGAATGCAATGCTAATCTCACCACAAGAAAGCGTAGCTCTTTCTCCATTCTCATACTCAACCAGCAATCTACACTCATCATCAATTCCAAGCACATATGCTTCTCGTTTTCCATACTCTGACAACACCTGAATCTGTTTTCCAGTTACCAAGCTATATTCCTTATACTTTTCAATATAACTTTTCTCACTCTGTTTCAGATAGTATGCCCCAAAATGTTCTAAAAATAATGCAATCAGACGATTCTTCATGTCATCCTGCATCTCATCAAATACGACACCCGCTTTATCAATCAGACTTTCAGGGAATCCGGCCTCCGGTGGATATACATTGACACCTACACCTAATATCACGTAATCCAGCCTACCGCTTTCCAACCCCATAGAAGCTTCCGTCAGAATTCCACAGACTTTCTTGCCATTCACATAAATATCATTGACCCACTTAATTCCGGTTGGTTTACCGGATAATTCTTTAATAGCCTCACACATGGCAACCGCAGCCATCGCTGTAAGACCAGTTCCCTGCTGCGCCAGCACACCCTTTGGGCGTAGCAGAAGGCTAAAATAAACTCCGGTCCCCTGTGGCGAGAAAAATGTTCTTCCGTAACGTCCGCGTCCTTTGGTCTGTTCTCCCGCGACCAAAAGGAATCCTTCCTGCATGCCCTGGTCTGCATATTCTCTCACTGCAGCATTGGTAGATTCTGTTTCTCTTTCCACCCGAATATTCATATTCTGATATTCAGAGGGTAAATATTTCATAATTCCCTGGGCAGACAGAATATCTCCCTTTTCTGAGAGACAATATCCCTTATTGGTCACTGCATCAATCGCATATCCGTCTTTTCTCAGACCGGTAACCGCTTTCCATACAGACGCTCTCGACACATGAAGCTGCTTAGCCAGTTCTTCTCCCGAAAAATAGATTCCTTTATTTTTTTCAAATAACTCTAATACTTTTTCCTTTGTTGTCATTCTTAATTAAATTCCAATTAAATTTATTCTCTGACTTATAAATCAATACCGAAGCTCTCTAATCAATACGAATAATTTTCGCCATTCTTTTGCACAGAATCATAGCCAGTACAATCTTAATTCCATCCGGGATAATGTATGGAAATACACACCATCCAAGCGCTGTCATTACCCCGATCGGTCCTGTTGTCCGTGCATAAACAGACATGAACCAGACTGTTCCAAATAAATAGCATACGAGTAATCCGACTGTCATAGAAACTACTAATACCACATTACTCTTTCCAAACAGCATTTCCATTCCCCACATAATAAGTGCCGAGAACAAGAACCCTATAATATATCCACCTGTACTACCAAGCAGAACTCCTAATCCACCTGAAAATCCGGCAAATACCGGAACTCCTATTACCCCAAGTAACAGATAAACAAGTACAGAAAGGCTTCCTCTCTTTCCTCCCAGCACACCTACTGTCACAAAAACGCCAAAAGTCTGAAGGGTAAACGGAACGGTAGCCGGGACAGATATCCAGGAACATATCGCAATTATAATTGCAAACATGGCAATATAAATCATATCCCTCGTATTTTCTCTAGTTGACACTGCTTTCATCTCTCTACCTCCATATGTATCTTATTGAGGCAACTATAACACAAAAGCAGTCTATTGTAAACCATTCATTTTACAAAAGTTTACAATCATTTTTTCTACTATATTTACTAATTCTTGTGCATAGAGAATTTATCCATATCATAATGAGAGAGATTCTCATGGATTCCTCGAGCATCCGCTTCTCCAAGTAAACTATCCCGGTTCTTCTTTGTTGACATCTCATCCGCAAACTGACTTGGTCCGCCTACGCAGCCGCCATCACAAGCCATTCCCTCTATAAAATCTTCCGGAAGTCTGGCTGCCTTCAACAGAAGCAGTGCTTTCTTACATTCTGCTGCCCCATTTGCCTTACAGACCTTCACATCCAGTTCTTTGCCAGACTCTTTCAGACTTTGCATCACTGCACCGGTAACACCACCGGAATTTGCAAAACGTTTTCCATATACAGATGCAATCTGTTCGTCATTTGCACAAGGTTTCAAAACAACTCCTTTCGCCTTCATAATAGCACGAATTTCGCTATAGGTCAGCACATAATCTGCATTTCCTTCTATTTTCTGGTCTACTACCTCCGATTTTTTTGCAATACATGGTCCGATAAATACCGTAACTGCCCCCGGATCCTGTGCTTTAATCAGTCTCGATACTGCACACATCGGAGAGACCGTCTCAGACACGCATTCTGCCAATTCCGGATAATGCATATGGACCATATTTACAAACGCAGGACAGCATGAAGTCACTTTCTTCTTTCCGCCCTCATAAGCTTCTGCCCATTCCACTGCCTCGTAGGCAGCCGTCATATCTCCGCCAAGTCCTACATCGTAAAAATCTGTAAATCCAACCTCCTGCATAGCCTTCTTCCAGCTCTCCATGGTAATATCTGCACCAAACTGACCCTCTGTTGCCGGAGCTGCCATGGCATAAACATGTTTACCGGAGCGAAGGGCATTAATTACGTCTACTACAAATGTCTTCGACCCAATGGCTCCAAACGGGCAGCTATGTATACATTTTCCACACCGGATACATTTGTCCTTATCAATTACCGAGATTCCATACTCATCATAGGTAATCGCATTTACCGGACAACTAAACTTACACGGGCGCTTCAGATGTGCAATTGCATTATATGGGCAAGCCTGTGCACACCTTCCACATTCTTTACATTTGGATGCATCAATATGTGAGCGGTATCTTCCCGGCTCAATGGCACCAAATTTACAGGCATTAATACAGGCTTTTCCTACGCAATTCTGGCAGTTCTCCGTCACAGTATAACTGGAAATCGGACAGTCTGCACATGCGGAACTGATAACCTGAATCACATTATCGTCGTCCTCTGGTCCGGGTGCCTTTCCTTCCGCCAGCCGGATTCTCTGGCGGATAATTTCACGTTCCTTATAAATACAGCACCGGAACTGCGGAAGCGGTCCCGGAATCATCTTCATCGGAATGTGATCCCGCTTTTCCTCCAGTTCCCCTGCAAATGCTAACTTCGCAACCTCATAAATTACTTCATGTTTGATTTTAATTACATTTTCATCTGCATACATAAGCCATCCCTCATCGTCTGATTGTTAAATAATTATCTTATTTTATAGTAAATGGAAATCACTAAGAAGTCAATACAAATCATTCATCTCCGTTGATGTACGGTTGACGTACATTTCTTGTCCGTCTATCCCGAAAAAGAAAAAAGCTACAAATACTGTATTTCCAGTACTTATAGCCTCTTTATGCGGATAACAGGAATCGAACCTGCACGGTCTCCCACTAGATCCTAAGTCTAGCGCGTCTGCCAGTTCCGCCATATCCGCCCGCATCTGCCTAACTATATTACCATCGAAACCGGCAAATGTCAACTTTTTATTTTCTTCCTAACTGTATGTTCCCGATTGTCTGCACAAGTTCCGATAATCAGAATATTTGATTTTGCTTTGCCCGTTAATTGACGGATTGCCCTTGTTGCTTCATACCCGTTCATTTTTCAGTAAAAATGCCATAATCGCAGACGCTGTTGGTATGGTCAGTACAATTCCAAAAGTCCCACATATTCCCTAGGCAATTTCCATGCACATATAATTGGAATTGATTAACTGGTTAAACTGCACCTGATATGATATCTTTTACCCTATCCTGATTCTTTTTATACCATAGAAGAGCTCCTCCACCAATTGTTGTAATCACAAGAAGCTTGCTGATAAATTTTCGGATCCGCATTCTACGTTTTGTATCTTTCATACCTGCTTTATATAGCAAATAGCCCATTCTGTCTTCTTTGGATTCCCGGCAGGCGATGTATTCATCAACCACAGCACGCTCTTCCTCTGATAAATCCAATTTGTCTAATTTCTGCTCCAGACTGAGAATTGCCTCATTGTCCTGTCTGACCCATTCATCTTTGCGGTAAATCTTATCTTCTGCCGCCCATCTCATTTTTTCTATTCTTTTGCTCATGATATTCCTCCTGTAAATACAAACACTCTTCCTTTATTGCATCTTTTATTCCATTGCGGCTTTAATCGCTCCTAACAGTTCCTCGTAAGTTTCATATGCTGGAATCTGAGGATATTCTTCTTTAATCTGATTTGTAGTTCGGAATAAAAATCCTGCTTTGCTTGCTTGAATCATTCCCAAATCATTATAGGAATCTCCACTTGCAATAGTCTCAAATCCAATAGATTGGAATGCCTTAACCGTGCTGAATTTCGTTTGCTCTACACGCATCTTATAATCTGTGATTTCACCACTTTCCGCAATCTCCAAACTGTTACAGAAAATAGTCGGTCTGCCAAGCTTCTCCATTAAAGGCATCGCAAATTCTATAAAGGTGTCGCTAATCAGAATTACCTGACTGAAAGAACGAAGCTCATCCAAAAACGCTTTTGCCCCCGGAAGCGGTTCAATTCTTGCAATCGTTTCCTGAATCTCTTTAATTCCAAGACCATGTTCTTTTAAAATGTTCAGCCTGTATTTCATCAGTTTATCATAATCCGGTTCGTCTCTTGTAGTTCTCTTCAACTCAGGTATGCCGCTTTCTTCTGCAAATGCCACCCAGATTTCCGGAACTAATACGCCTTCCACATCTAAGCATGTAATATACATGGTATCACTCCCTTCTTATTTTCAGTCTTTTTATAGTTTATGATAACACATGTCTGTATATTTCGCAAAGTTTTTCACTTGTCTTTATACAAAAAAATGTGGACTTCCGACATCAAAGAAAAAATTCCAAATATTTACCACTAATCCGAACACCCAGAAAGTTGCAAATCTTCCTGCAAAACATAGCATTGCGAGGAACACACACTGTCCCGAAGTTTCATAATCCGTTTTCCAAATTCAGCTGCTTCCATACCCGTCACCGTCCTCTCTTCTGCTCAAATCATACCTTATGCCCCACAAAGTGTCGAACCATGATTATGAGAATGGAGTCTACGAATCGTAGATTTTCCTAATAAGCATTATCACAAATTCGGTCTACGCATTATTTCCAGTCTTTCCAGACGTCAGGCTGATAACCTAACGTAGACTGCTTTCCATTTCTCACTACCGGAGTTTTGATTACCTGCGGATTTTCAAGTACTTTCGCAAGCTTATCTTCTTCTGCAATATACTGAATCAGAGCAAGCAAATCTTTGTCCTTTCCATCCCAGTTAATCATGTTCTCCAAGCCACCGTTTACCTGGGCTACCGAATTGAACTCTCCCTTACTCATTCCCTTTTCTTTCATATCAATAAACTGATACTTAATGCCACGCTCCTTGAAAAAACGTTCTGCCTTCTTCGTATCATTACATTTCTTCGTTCCAAAAATTTGTATGTTCATATAAATAACCTCTTTTTCTTGATATAACGTCTGTGGAGTGTTCCTCGCTATGAGCCAGCTCATACGACTTCTGTTCTATCACTCCGCCTCTTAAATATAACATGTCTCAGTCAAATTTCCCATCCAAACATCTTTTTCAATATTTTTATCACGGTCTTTTTAAAATGACGTTATAGAAATATCGCAGAAGCAATTGGCGGCACAGTAACAATTGATAAAATCATCCGTCCGGTCTACAACTTCAAGCCCGGTGGGGATTAAAATAGTTCCCTATAGAAAATTGGAAGGCAGTGAACACACCCATGAAAACGGATGTGATTCACTGCCTTTTAAGAATGCGATATTGCAAGTGCGATAATTCCACCAATAATCAATAATGGAAATGCAATATACATCAGTCCGCATAAGACCATCCCTATTAATATTACCGGGAAAAATACTACCGTACAAAGCAGTTTCATAATTCCCCAGGAGGCTTTCAATCCGAAAACAAATAGCTTCCATATAAATCCAATCATACAAATAACAAATAATAATGATAGCATGTTCTATTTCTGCTCCTTTAACCCTTTATTCTGTTGCCAGTATAACTGAAAAAGACTAAAAAATATACAATCTTTATAAAGAATTAAGATACTTTAATTCTCGGATTTGGGGGAATGACAATTATCTTGACCCTGCTTAAGCGTTTCCGCATTTCTCCTAAACATCTCATTTGTCATCTCATCTACAGCACTCTGTGCATTAAGAGCTCTGGAAGTATGTGCAATTCCATGTGCAAGAACCATCTGATTTCTCCATAATAAGAAACGCCTCTATTTATGAATGACATCTGAGCCTTTTTTCATCTAATTGCTGGTTTTATATCCTGTAATTGTCTGCTTATTTTTCAATATCTTCCATAGAAATCAGTTCCTGTGATACATCCAGTTGAGAGAAACGAAGACCATGATCCTCGTATTCAAATTCTCCTCTCTGATTATCAATCGGATCGATGCGGAGCCATTTTTTCTCCGGCATAAATTCTTTTTGGATTTCAGAGTTAGCTGGCATACGGAAAATGTCCAGATTACCAAAGTAATAGTTCCAACGCTCTTTCTCTCCTGCACGCCATGCACTTCCACCAAAGGAAAGGTCTGCAAACACCCATCCATAAGGTGCTACATAGAATTGTGACCAATCATGGCATCCTGTATCATACTCCGTTGCATACAGACCTGACTGCCAACGTGCCGGAATTCCGGACATGCGGCAAAGTGTGATAAATAGCAGTGCCTGTACACCACAATCACCTTTCAGGTTGATTGCACAGTATTCTGGAATACACTCAATTGTAAAATACTCTCTCATGAAAGAATACATAACTTTTGTTGTCACAAAATCATAGAATCGACGCGCCAAAATAATTGGATTCGTCTCATTTCCTGCCAGCTCGTTTCTCAGTTCTCTTAAGTAAGGAGTGAATACGATATGTGGAGCCTGCTCTTCCAGACAGAAATCCGGCTGTTCTTCAGATACCTTGGCAGGATCTAACTCTACATAATTTACATGGTAGTCAAATGAATAATCTACCATAAACTCCTGATCTGCTTTCAGTTCAGTCTCAAAATACACTGTTCTCTGCGGTGCATCTTCCGGTGCTATATATGTAATCTCTGGATTGGATGCATGGATCTCTACATTAGAAACCTGCTCGTATACCTTCGGAATCGGAAGATGTACACGAACCTTGCGTCCTACCTCTTCGAATTCTTTCTTGGCTTTTATCGTTGAACGTATACGAGTGCGTACAGTTCTTCCACCATGCTCCTTCATGTAATGTATATTTCCGTTCAGCAGCTTCTGCTTCAGATTATTTGCCTTTTCATCCTCTGGATTCTCTACAATTACACGCTCAGCTAAGTCTGGACGAGTCTTAATCAGATTTTCATAGAATCGACGTTGAAAATGCACCTCGCCGTCAATATAAATCCAATCTGCTGCACTGATTTCTTTCAGATGATCTAACTCTTCTTTTTTGAAATCACGCAGATGACTAGTCATGATCTCCAATGCTTCATCATATGTAAATGGATATTCATTTCCACCCATAACACCAATGACTTCCTGTTCAATTTCCAGACGATTTCTAAGCGCCTGTGGAATATCCTTTTCTTCCAGGAAATAACGAATCATTTTCTGGGCTCCGGCATAATCACCATAAATTTTTAATTTCAGAATGTCCTCCGGAAGCGGAATCCTCATAAAAGATAAATCCTGATACATAAGTTATACCTCCACACAAACTAATTTATATTGCTGTTCGTTCTCAAAACCAATGTGAGTAGTGTTTCCATCTGTCTTTATTATATGCAAATGTCCGCACCATAGCAATACTAGTTTTTCGCTCCGATAATCTTATGGAATAGCTGTAACAATGCATGTTATTGCACAGTATTTGTGCAAACCTTCAAACTTATAAATACTTTTTCTTTTCCATTGTAGATTATTTCTCAGTGCGCCAGTTTCCAGCTTACTGCCTGTTGCCTTGCATCCACAAATTTCTTATAAATACCTTCCTGCTTCATTAGCTGCTCATGTGTTCCCTGCTGCACAATTTTTCCTTTGTCAACAACCACAATCTGATCTGCATGTCTGACTGTTTTTAATCTGTGGGCAATCATAATAATCGTTTTTTCCTTTGTAAGTGCATCTACTGCATCCATCAGCTCCTTTTCATTCTCTGGATCAACATTTGCCGTCGCTTCATCCAATATGACGATTGGCGCATCCTTCATAATCGCTCTGGCTATCGAAATACGCTGTTTCTCACCACCGGAAAGTGTGGCTCCTCCTTCTCCGATCACTGTGTCATATCCATTCGGAAGTTTGCTGATGAAATCATGACAACATGCTTTCTTCGCCGCTTCCACCACTTCCTCATGACTTGCATCCTGGCGTCCGAATTTAATATTATTCTCAATGGTGTCTGCGAACAAATACACCGACTGAAATACAAATGAAAAATTACGCATCAGACTGTTCATGCTGTAGTCTTTTACATTCACACCTCCAAGTGTCACTTCCCCGGAATCCACATCCCAGAACCTGGCAATCAGATTGCAAAGTGTTGATTTTCCTCCACCAGATGGTCCAACGATTGCTGTCGTCGTTTTCTGCGGAATAGAGAGCGATATATCATCAATGATCTTCCGTTTGTCATAAGAAAACGAAACATTAGAAAGTCTAATATCGTAATTTTCCGGCTGTATTTCTTTACCGTCGATATCCATGGTATCCAGCTCCAATATTGCATTTGCTTTATCTACACATACGCTTACCACATGTAAAAGAGATGAATAATTTCCTGCACATTCCAGACTGGCATAAAGCATAAATGCTGAGATTGTCATACCAATTGCATAGACCGCACTCATAGTTCCATTAATATAAAAATATGCACTGCATGCTACGATTACTGCACCTGTGGTTTTTGTTATGACGCTTTGCAGAAAATGATAAGGGACAAACAACATCTCCATCTTTGTATTAATCTTTTCGCATGCTTCATTTGCATCATTTAATCTTTTTGCCTGTTTTCCAAGCAGGTTGTATGATTTTACTTCTGATATTCCCTGCAGATACTCCATGATCTGATTTACAAGCTCTGTATCGCATACCACTTTTTGCTCTGAATCGTTTTTCCCTGCATTCTGCATCACAGCATTTACACCAAAGAAAATAAGCACTCCTGCTGCAGCTGTCAGTCCAATTCTCCAGTCAAAAAGAAACAGCATAAGAATGATCATGGATGTTTCCAGAATTCCCTGCATGGTCAGCATAACCACTCTCGCAGCTACATCGCCAAGTGTTTCCATTGTATTCGTCGTAATAGAAGAAATTTCCCCGATGCTGTTGGCATTAAAATATCCCATCGGCAGATAACGCAGATGCTCTGCAATCTTGATTCTCATAAAAGCACTCGCATTATATCCGCCTTCTGTCTGAAGCACTGTAGAGTATCTCTTACAGATGACATCAACTACAATTGCAATCACCATGATTGCAATTGAACCACCAATATATTTTCCTATTGGTTTTCCACTCATCAAACCAATCAATATGTACATAATAGCCGGTATCTTCATTGCTGAAGCGAGAGCCTCTATAAGTCCGATCACTATCGACAGTTTAAATTTATTACCATTTTCCCTGCCTGAAAAACGAAAGAATTTTGCCAGAATTCCAAACATATCATTCTCCCTCCTTCACCGTATCTTTTACAGAAATATGGGCATCCCACATTTCCTTATAAAGCGGGCATGACATCAGTAGTTCCTCATGTGTACCATGTGCTGTTACATTTCCATCATTTACGACAAAGATCTGATCACTGTCCTTAACGGTAGAAAGCCTGTGTGCGATTACGATCAGTGTCTTCCCTGCTACCAGTTTTGCAATAGAATTCTGCAGAATCGCCTCATTTTCCGGATCCGTGTAAGCAGTTGCCTCATCAAGAATTACAATCGGAGCATCCTTCAGCATTGCCCTTGCAATGGAGATACGCTGCCTCTCTCCTCCTGACAGATGTCCTCCTGCACCTCCTACAACCGTATCAAATCCGTTCTCAAGCTGCATGATAAATTCATAGCATCCGCTTTTCTTTGTCACCTCGATGATCCGTTCATCTGTAGCCTCCGGATTTCCCTGTCTGATATTTTCACGTACCGTTTCATTGAACAGATAATTATCCTGTGCAACATATGCAATTTTCCGATTAAAATCTGCAAGCGACATTTCTTTGACATCAACTCCACCGATTTTAATACTTCCGGAATCCACATCCCACAAGGACGCAATCAGCTTTGCGATGGTTGACTTACCGCTTCCGGAAGGTCCTACGATTGCATTTACCGTTCCTGCTTTTAGCTCCATAGTTACTCCATGCAGAATCTCTTTGTCGTGATAACCAAACCTGACATTTTCAAGTGTAACGGAGTTATCTTTTGGAACACTTTTACTTTTCTCTGGACGTTCAAGCTCCGGCTGTTCCAGAATTCCTGCCACTTCACCAACAATCACTCCGATCTTGCCAAGATCATCTGTATAGGAACCCACTGTGATCAACGGTCCAACGATTCCAAGTGATAAAATAATGCAGATGACAAAATCTGAAATCGCAAGTGTTCCATTGGCTACATAATGTGCCCCAAACGGCAATACCGTAAGAAGC
>ERZ825137.1070-NODE-1070-length-36736-cov-3.581227_pt1 | contig 36736 bp, 26 predicted proteins | sample MGYA00519873_ERZ825137 | MGnify/ENA primary metagenome ERZ825137 (study PRJEB31778, sample SAMEA3449190) | human gut metagenome | biome: human gut; feature: human-associated habitat; material: faeces | place: United Kingdom | collected 2010/2012 ...
ACCAGCCGGAAGCTTATGTTCCGTCATCCGACACTTACATTGCCAAGGACTCTGCTATCAATGATGAGATTGACAAGCTCCGTCATTCTGCAACAGCGGCATTATCAGAACGAAGTGACGTCATTATCATTGCCAGTGTGTCCTGCATCTATGGTCTGGGTTCACCAATTGATTATCAGGAAATGGTTGTCTCTTTGCGCCCGGGCATGATAAAAGACAGGGATGAAGTGATTAAGAAGCTGATAGAAATTCAGTATGACAGAAATGATATGGACTTTAAGCGTGGAACATTTCGTGTGCGTGGAGACGTATTGGAAATATTTCCTGCATATTCAGAGAAGATCGCTTACCGCGTTGAATTTTTTGGAGATGAAGTAGATAGAATTACGGAGATTGATGTGTTGACAGGAGAGATTATCAGTGCTATTGGACATGTTGCTATTTTTCCTGCGTCACATTATGTTGTATCCAAAGAAAAGATGGAACGAGCTATTGGTGAGATTGAAGTGGAACTGGAGCAGCAGGTCCGGTTCTTTAAGAGTGAGGACAAACTTCTGGAAGCACAGCGAATTGCAGAACGGACGAATTTTGATATAGAGATGATGAGGGAAACCGGATTTTGTTCAGGAATAGAGAACTATTCCCGCCATTTGACCGGGCTCGAACCGGGGCAGCCTCCGCAGACTTTGATTGATTACTTCCCGGATGATTTTCTGATGATGATAGATGAGTCTCATAAGACTATTCCACAGATTGGGGCGATGTATCATGGAGACCAGTCCAGAAAAGGAACTTTGGTTGATTATGGATTCCGTCTGCCATCTGCCAAGGATAACCGGCCGCTGAGTTTTAATGAGTTTGAGGCGAAGATAGACCAGGTGCTGTTTGTGTCGGCCACACCGGGAGAGTATGAGGAACAGCATGAACTGCTTCGTGCAGAGCAGGTAATCCGTCCGACAGGACTTTTAGACCCGGAAGTGGAAGTGCGTCCAATAGAAGGTCAGATTGATGATTTGATCAGCGAAGTGAATAAAGAAACTGCAAAGAAGAACAAGGTTCTGATTACGACACTTACCAAACGGATGGCAGAAGATTTAACAGATTATATGAGAGAAGTGGGAATCCGTGTGAAGTATTTACATTCAGATATTGACACATTGGAACGGACAGAAATTATCCGTGATATGCGTCTGGATGTGTTTGATGTGTTGGTGGGAATCAACCTTTTAAGAGAGGGGTTGGATATTCCTGAAATTACTCTTGTGGCAATTTTAGATGCAGATAAGGAGGGATTCCTACGTTCGGAGACATCATTAATTCAGACAATCGGACGTGCTGCGCGTAATGCGGAGGGACATGTCATAATGTATGCGGACCATATGACAGATTCCATGAAGATTGCGATTGAGGAGACAAAGCGAAGAAGAGCCATTCAGATGGCATATAATGAAGAACATGGAATTACACCGAAGACCATTCAGAAAGCAGTTCGTGATTTGATTCGTATTTCCAAAAAAGTAGCTGCAGAAGAGATGCGTCTGGAGAAAGACCCGGAATCTATGAGCAGGGATGAACTAGAAAAACTGATTAATAAGCTGACAAAGCAGATGAAAAAGGCAGCAGCAGAACTGAACTTTGAGGCAGCGGCAGAACTGAGAGACAAGATGGTTGAACTGAAAAAGTATTTGAATGATATGGAATAGTGTCGGAATTAAAGGGATCCGATTTGACATCGTAGAATAAGAGAAAGCCGCAGAACAAAAGTAAGATAGAGGCAGGACAAAGACAGAGGTATAATATGGCAGAAGAAAAACAGCAATATATTAAAATAAGAGGTGCAAATGAACACAATTTAAAGAATATCGATTTGGATATTCCAAGAGACAAGATGGTGGTACTAACAGGACTCAGCGGGTCAGGGAAGTCATCCCTTGCATTTGATACGATTTATGCAGAGGGACAGAGAAGATATATGGAATCCTTGTCTTCTTATGCAAGACAGTTTCTGGGACAGATGGAGAAACCAAATGTGGAGAGCATAGAAGGACTTTCTCCGGCAATTTCCATTGACCAGAAATCAACGAACCGCAATCCTCGTTCGACCGTGGGAACAGTTACAGAAATTTATGATTATTTTCGTTTATTATATGCAAGAATAGGAATCCCGCATTGCCCGAAGTGTGGAAGGGAGATTAAGAAGCAGACCGTAGACCAGATGACGGATCAGATTATGGCACTGCCGGAAGGAACCCGTATTCAGCTTCTGGCTCCGGTTGTACGCGGGAAAAAGGGGACACATGTAAAATTATTGGAGCGTGCCAAGAAGAGCGGATATGTACGTGTGCGCGTAGATGGCAGTCTTTATGAACTTTCCGAAGAAATCGTATTGGATAAAAATATTAAACATAATATAGAAATCATTGTTGACCGTTTAATTGTAAGAGAAGGAATGGAAAAGAGACTTTCCAGTTCTATTGAAACTGTGTTGGGATTAGCTGATGGTTTACTGGTTGTAGATGTAATCGGACAGGAAGAACTGCATTTCAGCCAGAACTTTGCCTGCCCGGATTGCGGAATCAGTATCGAAGAGATTGAACCGAGAAGTTTTTCGTTCAATAATCCGTTTGGCGCCTGCCCGGTTTGTTTTGGACTGGGATATAAGATGGAATTTGATGAAGACTTGATGATTCCAGATAAATCACTGAGTATTAACGAGGGAGCAATCGCGGTAACTGGATGGCAGTCCTGTGCAGATAAATCCAGCTTTACCAACGCCATTTTAATGGCTCTTTGCGAAGAATATCATTTTGATTTGGATACACCGTTTGAAGACTATAGTCAGGAAGTTCACGATATTCTGATTCATGGAACAAATGGAAAAGAGGTTAAGGTCTATTATAAAGGACAGCGTGGAGAAGGTGTTTATGACGTAGCTTTTGAGGGACTTATTAAAAATGTAGAGCGTAGGTATCGAGAGACTGGTTCTGAGATGATGCGTGCAGAGTATGAAAGTTTTATGCAGATTACCCCGTGTCGAGAATGTGGCGGACAAAGACTGAAGAAGTCGGCACTGGCAGTTACAGTTGGCGGAAAGAACATTTCTGAGATCACGGCTATGTCCATAACCAAGCTGAAAGAATTTATGGGAACCCTTAAACTGACGGAAACACAGCAGATGATTGCGGGACAGCTTTTACGTGAAATTAATGCCAGACTACAGTTTTTATTGGATGTAGGTCTGGAATATTTAACCTTGTCCAGAGCAACTGGAAGCTTATCCGGGGGAGAGGCCCAGCGGATCCGGCTTGCCACACAAATTGGTTCCGGACTTGTGGGTGTTGCTTATATTCTAGATGAGCCAAGTATCGGACTTCATCAGAGAGATAATGATAAGTTGCTTGCTACATTGAAGCACTTGCGGGATTTGGGAAATACTCTGATTGTGGTAGAACATGATGAGGACACCATGTTTGCGGCAGACTGTATTGTGGACATCGGGCCGGGAGCAGGAGAACACGGCGGACGAGTAATCGCACAAGGTACCGCAGAAGAAATTATGCAGATTGAAGAGTCTATTACAGGTGCATATTTAAGTGGAAGAAAGAAAATTCCGGTGCCGGCACAGAGAAAAACTCCAACCGGATGGATAAAAGTAGTTGGCGCTGCAGAAAATAATCTGAAAAATATTGATGTAGCGTTTCCACTGGGTGTTATGACCTGTGTGACTGGAGTTTCAGGTTCCGGAAAGAGTTCTCTGGTAAATGAAATTCTATATAAATCCCTTGCAAAGAAGTTAAACCACGCAAGAACCATTCCGGGAAAACATAAGAGGATTGAGGGGCTGGAGCAGCTTGATAAGGTCATTGCTATTGACCAGTCACCGATTGGAAGGACACCACGTTCCAATCCGGCAACTTACACAGGAGTTTTTGATTTGATTCGAGATTTGTTTGCTTCTACAGCAGATGCAAAAGCAAAAGGCTACAAGAAGGGAAGATTCAGCTTTAATGTGAAAGGCGGACGATGCGAAGCCTGCTCCGGGGATGGTATTTTGAAAATTGAAATGCATTTCCTGCCGGACGTCTATGTGCCTTGTGAAGTGTGTGGCGGGAAACGTTATAATCGTGAGACATTGGAAGTGAAATACAAGGGAAAAAGCATTTTTGATGTGTTGGATATGACTGTAGAAGAGGCAATGCATTTCTTTGAAAATGTACCAAGTATCCGAAGAAAGATGGAAACCTTATATGACGTTGGACTTTCCTATATTAAACTGGGACAGCCTTCTACTACGCTTTCCGGGGGAGAAGCCCAGCGCATTAAGCTGGCTACAGAGCTTAGCCGGAGAAGCACGGGAAAAACGGTTTATATTCTGGATGAACCAACGACCGGATTGCATTTCGAAGATGTACGGAAACTGGTAGAAATTCTGCACCGCCTTGCAGGAGATGGGAACACGGTAATTGTCATTGAACATAACCTGGATGTAATTAAGACTGCAGATTACATTATTGACATCGGGCCGGAGGGCGGTGACGGAGGAGGAACCATTATAGCTACCGGAACCCCTGAACAGATTGTAGAAACCCCTGAATCTTATACAGGAAAATATGTGAATCGTATGTTAGAGAAAGCAAAAGCTTAGAAATTCTTAAGAATACCTAAAATGAAAAAAAGGACTTTCCATTTACCGGATTTTTTATTATAATATGAAATGTATGTAAAAGTATATGTATATTGTTAAATTTCAAATAGGATTTAACAATTTATGAACAAAAAGATAAGGGATATAGATAAAAATTGAAAGGGGAGAATGGAATGTCAGTAGATATTGGAATCGATTTGGGAACAGCGAGTATCCTCGTTTATGTAAAGGGAAAAGGTGTTGTGCTGAAAGAACCTTCTGTGGTTGCGTTTGACAGAGACACCAATGTAATTAAAGCCATCGGAGAGGAAGCACGTCTGATGCTGGGAAGAACTCCTGGAAATATTGTTGCAGTCAGACCATTGCGCCAGGGTGTTATTTCTGATTATGTAGTTACAGAAAAGATGATTAAATATTTCGTGCAGAAGGCAGTTGGAAGACGTACCTTTAAGAAACCGAATATCAGTGTATGTGTGCCAAGTGGTGTCACAGAAGTAGAAAAGAAAGCAGTAGAAGAAGCAGCTTTTGCAGCAGGTGCGCGAGAAGTGCATCTGATTGAAGAACCCGTTGCGGCAGCAATTGGAGCCGGAATTGATATTTCTAAACCATGTGGGAATATGATTGTGGATATCGGAGGAGGAACCTCCGATATTGCGGTAATTTCTTTAGGTGGTACGGTGGTAAATACTTCTCTGAAAATTGCAGGGGACGATTTCGATGAAGCAATTGTCCGTTTTATGCGTAAGAAACATAATCTGCTTATTGGGGAGAGAACCGCGGAGGATATCAAGATTAAAATCGGAACGACGTATCCACTTGTAGAAGAAGAAACGATGGAAGTACGTGGACGTAATTTGGTAACAGGACTTCCAAAGACTGTGACAGTTACTGCATCGGAGACAGAGGAAGCACTTCGTGAGACAACCAGTCAAATTGTAGAGGCGGTTATTGCCGTTCTTGAGCGCACTCCACCGGAATTGTCTGCGGACATTCTGGACAGAGGAATCGTACTTACCGGCGGCGGTGCAATGCTTCGTGGTCTGGAACAGTTGATTGAAGAAAAGACAGGGATCAACACAATGACTGCCGAAGACCCGATGAAGGTTGTGGCAATCGGTACGGGACAGTTTGTTGAATTTATGAATGGAAGAAAAGATTTATAAAGCATAACATAAGATGAAGGCTGTTTCTTTATGAAAAGAGACAGCCTTTCTTTGGCAGTGCAAACAGGAGAGATTCATGGCAGAAGTAAAGGGATATGTGGAACATATTGTGTTTCGGAACGAAGAGAATGGATATACTGTATTTAATCTGGAAAATGAAGATGGAGAACTGACCTGTGTGGGAATATTTCATTATATAGCAGAAGGTGAATTAATCGAAGTCCAAGGTGAATACACCATGCATACTGTGTATGGTATGCAGTTGAAAGTAAGTTCCTATGAAATAAAAGCACCGGAAGATTTGCTTTCCATCGAAAAATATCTTGGTTCCGGTGCAATCAAAGGTCTTGGTGCTGCACTGGCTACGAGAATCGTTAAAAAATTCCGGGAGGATACCTTCCGCATTATAGAGGAAGAACCGGAGCGGCTTGCGGAAGTAAAAGGTATCAGTGAGCGGAAAGCAAGAGAGATTGCAGTTCAGGTAGAAGAAAAGAAAGATATGCGGCAGGCAATGATTTATCTTCAGAAATATGGCATTGCAACTACACTTGCAGCCAAAATTTACCAGTATTACGGACAGAAGATTTACCGGGTTCTGGAAGAAAATCCATATCAGATGGCAGATCATATTCAGGGAATTGGATTTAAGACAGCGGATGAGATTGCAACCCGGATTGGACTTCACTCAGATTCTGATTTCCGCATCCGGAGCGGACTCCTTTATACCCTTCAGCAGAGTATGTCGGAAGGCCATGTATATCTTGTGAAAGAAAAGCTTTTGCAAAGAACAGCACAGCTATTGGAAATTGAACTTTCCGATATAGAAAAATACATTATGGATTTGGCCATGGAGAAGAAAGTAATTCTCAAAGAAGGGGAAGACGGTCTTCGTGTGTATACTTCTCATTTCTATTACATGGAACTCAATACAGCGAAAATGCTGCATGATTTGAATCTACATTATGACGAAGCAGATATGGTAATTGAACACCGGCTTCTTCAGATTGAACAAAATACGGGATTTGTACTGGATGAAATGCAGAAGAAAGCGGTCGTGTCTGCTATGAAGAACGGAATTCTTATTTTGACAGGTGGACCAGGAACAGGGAAGACAACTACCATTAATGCAATGATTCACTATTTCCAAAGTGAGGGAATGGAACTCCTGCTGGCTGCACCGACCGGGCGGGCGGCAAAACGAATGACGGAGGCCACTGGGTATGAAGCCCAGACCATACACAGACTTCTGGAGGTCAGTGGAAATCCGGAAGATGAAAATGCGAAGAGTGGTTTCCTAAGAAATGCAGAAAACCCGTTGGAAACAGATGTGATTATTATTGATGAGATGTCCATGGTGGATTTGCCATTGATGCATGCTTTACTTCAGGCAATTTTACCAGGGACGAGGCTGGTGCTTGTAGGAGATGGAAATCAGCTCCCATCCGTAGGACCGGGGAGTGTGCTGAAGGATATGATTCAGTCGGAGTGTTTCCCGACAGTCCGCCTGACGAAAATTTTCCGTCAGGCACAGGAAAGTGATATTGTGGTAAATGCACATAAGATTCAAAAAGGAGAACAGGTCGTGCTGGATAATCAAAGCAAAGACTTCTTTTTTTTGAAACGACAGGATCCAAATGTGATTATCAGTGTTGTACTGACTCTGATTCAGAAAAAAATGCCGAAATATGTAGATGCAAAGCCTTATGATATCCAGGTGCTAACGCCTATGCGGAAAGGGCTTTTGGGGGTGGAACGGTTAAATACGATTTTGCAGCAGTATATGAATCCACCGGATAAGAAAAAAGCAGAAAAAGAGTATGGAGGACATATTTTCCGGGTTGGCGACAAGGTAATGCAGATTAAAAATAATTATCAGCTCGAGTGGGAAATTGCGACAAAATATGGTTTGGTTGTAGACAAAGGCATGGGAATCTTTAATGGGGATATGGGAATCATTACAGAAATCAATTCTTATACAGAAACACTGGAAGTGGAGTTTGATGAGAAACGAAAGGTAAAATATTCTTATGAACAGTTGGATGAGTTGGAGCATGCTTATGCGATTACCATACATAAATCCCAGGGAAGCGAATATCCGGCTGTGGTCATTCCTCTTTTGAACGGACCACGCCAGCTTTTCCACAGAAATTTGTTGTACACTGCGATTACGAGAGCAAAGAAATGTGTGACCATTGTTGGGAGTGATGTAACTTTCCAACAGATGATTGAAAACACTAATGAACAGAATCGCAACACCAGTCTGGATGAACGAATCAAAGAATTTATACAGATTTAAAATGGATTATCCTTATCAAAGCGTGAGAACATCAGACTCAAAAACATGAGTTTTCGTAAAAAGAATAAAAATAGAATAACATTTCGGAAAAGTAGCTGTAACGTAGTTAAGGAGTGGGCAGTGCAGTGCATTTACCCATCCAAGTGCCCGTTCTGTGGCAAGGTTACATTGACGGGAATCTGTAAGTCTTGTGAAAGTACAGTCTCGAAAATCAGGGAGCCGCGTTGTATGAAATGCGGGAAACCCATAGAAGATATGCGGCAGGAGTATTGCTATGACTGCAAAAAAGGCAGACATGCGTATGATTGGGGCAGAAGCATGTGGGTACATAAGAGTCCTGTAAGTGATGCAGTGTATCAGCTCAAATACCAGAACAAGCGAATTTACGGAAAAGTTTTTGGAAAAGAAATGGCAGAAACATATAGGGAATTTCTGAATAAAAAAGAAGTCGAATTATTGATTCCTGTTCCGCTGCATCGTTTTCGAAGGTGGAAACGAGGATATAACCAGGCAGAAATTCTGGCAGTGGAACTGGCAAAACAGACTGGAATACCGGTGGCAAGGCATTTGCTGATTCGGTGCAAGAAGACAACACCGCAGAAGCAGTTGGATGATAAACTGCGCAGAAAGAATATAGAACATGCTTTCCGGGTAAATGGTATTGTGCCGGCAGAAAAGGTAGTACTTATTGATGATATTTACACAACAGGAAGCACCGTAGATGAAGCAGCAAAAACACTGCGAAGAGCAGGTGTTCAGGAAGTCGGTTTTTTGACGATAAGTATTGGACAAGGATACTGAGATTTGTTATACTTAAACAGTATATGAGTAATAGATTGAGGTGTTACGATGGTAAATGAGAATAAGGTAAAAATTATGACAAAGATGGCCATGTATGAACATAATGAAGGTACAGAGGACATTGCAGTAAGCACTTATTATAAGAAAGATTATATGAGTCTTAAGGTGTTGATTTCTCTGATTTGGGTTACCTTTGGTTATATAGTTGCATTACTGGTTTTCGGTGTGTCTTTTGCAGACGAGATTATGGAACATTTGAGTATTGGATTTCTTATTCTGTTAGTGGCTGGAGTGATAGCCGGATACTGCGTATTGCTGCTGGGATATGGAATAGGTGCGTATCATTTTTATCAAGAGAAATTTATTGCGGCAAGAAAGCGCGTTAAGAAATTTAACCAGATGCTGACAAGATTAAATAAGATGTATGAGAAGGAGAGGGAATAATGAGTGAATTATTAGTGTGGAAAGAAAAACTGCGGGAGTTTTATGCGAAGTATTCACTCTTTGTGGATAAGGCAATTCAATTCCTTCTTGCAATTGTAACATTTTATGTGATTAACAGTAACATCGGAGTAATGAAACGAATGACTTCACCGGTTATTTCACTGGGGCTGGCAGTTTTATGTACAGCAATGCCGCCGGTGTTTACCGTGATAGCGGCAGCGGGACTGGTTTTGCTGCATATGTATGGTATGTCTTTGGGTATTATGGGGGTATGTGCAATTATCTTTTTTATGATGTTTGCGCTTTACTGTCAATTCACACCAAGACGCGCTATTATTTTAATGATTACACCGATTGCGTGTATGCTTAATCTGACCTATGCTGTACCAATTGCATGTGGGCTTATGTTTGGTCCGGTAATTGCAGTACCGATTGTGTTTGGGATTATTACATATTATATGATTGTATTTTTAAAGGTGTCTGCAACTACTATTGTAAATACAGATGGCGCCATGAATCAGATGATGCTGTTTGTAAAATCCGTATTTCAGAATAAAGAAATGTGGGTTGCCTGTTTTGCTGCAATTGCTTGTGTATGTATCGTGTATGCAATCCGCAGAATGGCGATTGACTATGCATGGGCAATTGCCGTTGCTTCCGGAGCAATTGTAAATGTCGTTATCTACGCAATTGGTTCTGTATCACTTGGCGTGAAAATTTCTTATGGTTCTTTGATATTAGGAAATTTAGCTGCCATTGTAATTGGCTTGATTATGGAGTTCCTGTTCTTCTCGGTGGATTATTCACGGACAGAACACCTGCAGTTTGAGGATGACGAATATTATTATTATGTAAAAGCGGTTCCGAAACTTACCGTAGCTGCACCTGATAAGGTAGTAAAGCATATTAATGAGAGAAAGCATTCTGATAAGACAACACGGGAACGAGGCGAGAGACCATCCGGCAGTAAAAGAACAACGGAAGGAAAAAGAAATTCTGAGAGCAGAAGACAGGCAGAGAACAGAGAAGAAAAAAGTACAGAAGAAATTCTGTTGGAACGCAATTTGAAAGAAGAGATGGAGTTTCAGGATATTGTAAATAAAGAATTGAAAGATCAGTAAACGTAAATACAGTAAACTTTGAAAGTATAATTGGAAGGAGGTGCGAATGTGCTTGAGACATTTCAGAAATTTTTTCAAGACTATATATCAGGAGAAATGTATTTTCCGAGAGTCCGAATTATTGATATTGTAGAAATCTTTATCATAGCCTTACTTATTTATCAGATCATCCTGTGGATTAAGAATACGAAAGCATGGATGCTGCTGAAGGGAATGCTGGTACTTGGCGGATTCATTCTGGCTGCGTACGTTTTCAAAATGTACACCATTTTGTGGATAGCGGAAAAAATGCTTCCGGTTATGGCAACAGCAGTTGTGATTATATTCCAGCCGGAACTCAGGCGCGCACTTGAAAAACTGGGTGAGAAGCAGTTCTGGTCCAGTACCGTTCTATTTGACAAGAAGGGAAAGGAAAATACAAAATTCAGCGAGGAAACTATCGATGGTATTGTGCAGGCATCTTTTGAAATGGGAAGTGTTAAAACAGGTGCACTGATTGTTGTGGAGCAGGAAACGATGCTGACAGAATATGAAAGAACGGGCATTCCGCTTGATTGTATCGTGTCAAGGCAGGTTTTGATTAATATTTTTGAGCATAATACACCTCTGCATGATGGAGCGATTATTGTGCGTGGAAACCGCATTGTATCTGCGACATGCTATCTTCCTCTTTCAGACAATATGCAGATTAGCAAGGAGCTTGGAACCAGACATCGTGCTGCAATCGGAATGAGTGAAGTCAGTGATGCCATGATTATTGTAGTGTCGGAAGAAACAGGGCATGTATCCATTGCACAGGGCGGCAGACTGGCAAGAAATGTGACTCCGGAATATTTAAGACAGCGTATCAATGCACTGCAAAATAAAGAGCTGGAGTTTACAAGTATCAAAAAAATATGGAAAGGGCGGAAGAAAGATGAGAGAAGCACTGACTAAAAACTGGGGTTTCAAAGTGCTGGCGCTTGGATTCTCCTTTCTATTGTGGCTGGCAGTTGTGAACGTACAGGATCCGGTTATGACCAAAACATTTACCGGAGTGCCGGTTACAGTTGTACACCCGGAAATTATTACAAACCGTGGAAACACTTATCAGGTGGTGGAAGGCACGGAAACCGTATCGGTAGTGGTAAAGGCAAAACGCTCAGATATGGAAAAACTCAAAGCAGATTCGATTGTGGCAACAGCAGATATGAAAAATCTGGATACGAAAAGCGGTACCTTGATTCCAATCGATGTTACCATTACAGCATCTGTCCGAAATTCTTATGAGGCATATGCAATACCCGGAAATATTCAGATTCAGATCGAAGCAAACAAGACAAAGTCGTTCCCGATTACAGTCAATACATCGGGAAATCTGAAAGATGGTTATGTGCTCGGAGAAGCCAAAGCAAATCCGGAAAAAATAGAAATCAGCGGTCCGGAATCTGTTGTTACATCAATTGACAAAGTTGTTGCAAGTGTACAGTTAAATGGGGAATCCGAGGATACAGAATTAGAAGCACGGCTTGAAATATACGATGCCAACGGAAAATCCATTGCCATGACAACGCTGGAGGATAATCTGAATGGCGAGACTGTGAAAGTCAGTATCACAGTACAGCAAAAAAAGAATGTAGCGGTGTATTTTGATACTTCCGAAATTCAAGTAGCGGATGGGTATGTGTTAGAAGATGTATCCGCTGAACCGGAGACCATTGAGGTAGTCGGAGAGGCCGATAAACTGGATAAGATTGACAGTATCAAGGTTCCTGCAGAAGCACTGCAGGAAACGAATCTGGCAGAAACGGTAGAACGCACAGTAGATGTTGCGAACTATATTCCACGAGGACTCCGTGTGCTCGATGAGACAAAGGGAGCTCCGGTAGTAGTGAAAATTACTGTAGCGAAAGCTGGTACCAAGCGTTTCGAATTTCCGATAGGTTCTATTTCGGTTCTGAATCTCCCGAACGGCTATAAGGTCAGTTATGATACGACCGGAAATATTGAGATTGCCGTGATTGGAACGAAAGAGGAATTGGATTCCATGAGCGAACTGGAACAGGGCAGCGTATATATCAATCTGATTGATATGAAATCAGAAGGAAGTTATACAGTTCCGCTTGAGATTGTACTTCCAAATGGTGTACAGCTGGATCATGAAGTGACAATAGGTGTTACTTTGGAAAAAGAGTAAAGAGGGCATAGAAATGATAAGCAGAAAAGTAGCAGTTCATAATCTTACTAGCTTTTCTTTTCAAAATGTTGGCTCATTTTGCGAGAAGATGCTAAATTATAATTGTGAAATTGTATTCAAACATAGCAATATTGAGGGAAATATCAAGAGCGTTCTAAGTGTTTTGGCTGCATGCATTAATGAGGGTGATGAAATTGAAGTCATCTGCAATGGAAAAGATGAAAAAGCAGCAATGAAAATTATTGTGGATACGTTGGAACATGGAATACTTTAAATGTAAGAGAGGGGAAATGGAAAATATTTCCTCTCTCTTACATTTTCTTACAATATTTTTACATTTTTTGCAATATTTGATATGAAAAACAAGATATAAGGATTGGAAAATCAGGAAATATGAAGTATAATTGAGTGGATTATAAGTACAAGGAGTAAAGAAATGTACGATTATTTAATAGTTGGAGCAGGGCTATTTGGCTCTGTGTTTGCCCATGAGGCGAAAAAAGCAGGAAAAAAAGTATTGGTAATTGATAAAAGAGAACATATTGGTGGAAATATTTATACGAAAGAGGTGGAAGGTATTCAAGTTCACCAATATGGTGCCCACATTTTTCATACCGATAATCAGGAAGTGTGGGATTATGTTCAGCAGTTTGCAGAGTTTAACCGTTATACAAATTCACCGGTGGCAAGATATAAGGATGAACTTTATAATCTCCCTTTCAATATGAATACATTCAGTAAGATGTGGAATGTGAAGACACCGCAGGAGGCAAAAGCAGAAATAGAAAGACAGATTAGTGAGGCTGGAATTACGGAACCCAAGAATCTGGAAGAACAGGCGATTTCACTTGTAGGTAAAGACATTTACGAAAAGCTGGTAAAAGGCTACACAGAGAAGCAATGGGGCAGAAGAGCCACAGAACTTCCGGCATTTATCATCAAACGTTTACCGGTGCGTTTCGTATACGATAACAATTATTTTAATGACAAGTATCAGGGAATCCCGATTGGCGGATATACACAGATTATTGAAAAGATGTTAGCAGGAATAGAAGTGCGGTTGTCCACAAATTTCTTTGCAGACAGAGAAGTACTGACAGACATTGCTGACAAGATTGTGTTTACCGGAATGATAGATGAGTATTTCCGGTATTGCTATGGAGAACTGGAATACAGGACGGTCCGGTTTGAAACAGAAGTTTTGGATTGTGAAAACTATCAGGGCAATGCAGTTGTAAATTATACAGAATATGAAGTTCCGTATACAAGAATTATCGAGCATAAGCATTTCGAGTTCGGATGTCAGAGTGGGGAAATGAATCCGAAAACGGTGGTAACAAGAGAGTATCCGGCAGAATGGTCCAAAGGGGATGAACCATACTATCCTATGAATGATGAAAAGAACAATACTTTATATGAAAAGTATAAAGCGCTTGCGGCTAAGGAAGAAAAAGTGATTTTCGGTGGAAGACTTGGTATGTATAAATATTTCGACATGCATCATGTAGTACAGGCAGCTCTTGCTTGTGTGAGACAGGAATTGGGACAGTAAAATAGCAAATAAAATACGAACAGAAAAGAGAGGAAAATAAGAAAATGAGTAAAGCAGCATTAGTTGTTATGGCAGCGGGGATTGGAAGCCGTTTCGGCGGAGGAATCAAGCAGTTAGAACCGGTGGGACCTAATGGTGAGATTATCATGGATTACTCGATTAAAGATGCGATGGAAGCAGGCTTTGATAAAGCGGTTTTCGTGATTCGTAAAGATTTGGAAAAAGATTTCAAAGAAATTATCGGAAACCGGATTGCAAAACAAATCGAAGTGGCTTATGCATTTCAGGAATTAGAAGACATACCGGAAGAGTTTAGAGAGACATTCAAAGAACGTACAAAACCATGGGGAACCGGTCAGGCAATTCTTTGCTGTAAAGATGTGGTAAAAGAACCGTTTTTAGTAATTAATGCGGATGATTATTATGGAAAACAGGCTTACAAAGAAGCTTATAAAGAATTAACTGCAAGCCAGAATCATCAAAGCGAAAAATTGCAGGCCAGCATGGTAGGATTTGTATTAAAGAACACTTTGAGCGAGAATGGCGGTGTGACACGAGGTGTCTGCAAAGTCGGACAGGATGGAATGCTGGAAGAAATCGTGGAGACACATAACATTATAAAAGATGGAGCAAAGGCCAAAGTTCTGACAGATGATGGAGAAAGAGAAATTGATGTCAATTCTCCGGTCTCCATGAATATGTGGGGATTGCAGCCCGACTTTTTCGAGGTATTAGAAGAAGGATTCCGTGAATTCCTGAGCGGACTGAATAAAGCAGATCTGAAGACAGAGTATCTTCTTCCAACGATTATCGGTGGACTGTTGAAAGAAGATAAGGTAGAAGTCAAAGTGTTAAAGTCTCAGGACAAATGGTTTGGAGTTACTTATAAAGAAGACAAAGAAAGTGTAGTGCAGGCAATCAAAGAGCTGATTGCACAGGGAGAATATTAAACAGAATAAGGAGATTTATCACTATGAAAAAAACAATGTTATGGATGCTTATTGTGGCAGTACTTGGAACAACTGCATGTGTGGGTGGCAATACAGGTACAAATACAGATAACGGTAATACAGTTGAAAATAATAAGAACATAGAAGAAACCAAGAAAGATGACAACAGTAACAATCAAGAGCAGGAAGGAGAAAACACACAACAAGGCTCAGTGAAGATTCTGGTATATTATCCGAATGAAAATGCAGATGGAACAGATATCGAAGAAATGGAATGCAAGGAACTGTCTCCGGAAAATGTATGGAATCTTCTGAAAGAAAAAGAAGTAGTTGCAGCGGATGCAGACATTAATAGTTTCAGAGAATCAGACAAGGCGTTGGAATTGGATGTAAATGAAACATTTGGAGAGCAGTTACGCTCTTATGGAACAGCAGGTGAGACTATGTTGATGGAAAGTGTTGTAAATACGTTTTTGGATGCATACGGAAAAGAATCCATTCTGATTACGGAAAATGGAGGGACTTTAATTTCTGGGCATAGAGAATATGGAGATTATTTGGAAAAATATGAATAATAGTGCAGATAAGTAAAAGAAAACGGTGGTAATAAAATATGAAAAAATATTTACGAAGATTTGAATCAACAATGTGGCTGTGTATCAAAGGCTTGTTGTATTTGTTGTTGATGACAATTTTCATATGGACAATGGGAAAAGAAAATGTTGGGTTGACCCGACCTTCAAGAACAATGGGTATTACGGTATCAACCTTTGTAATAGTAGGAATGCTCTTTTTGTCAGTTTATGGAAAATATGATGTGGGTCGACGGAAAAGTAAGCCGATTATGCATTCTTTATGGTTGGCTGTAATCTGTACCGATGTGATTACGTATCTACAGACTATGATTATGAAAACCACAGCCAATGCAATTACCGCATTTCGATTGGAAAATCTGGGACTGCTTGGTCTGGCAATCATTTTGCAGATTATTGTGATAGTAATATTTGTTTATGGTGGAAATGCTTTATTCTTTAAGATTCATAAGCCGGAGAAATGTTGTATTATTACTTCATCCCAGGAAAGGCTGGATGAATTGGTTGCATCCATACTCAAGTTTAAAAAACAGTATCAAATCACAAAAGTTCTGGATTATAAGAGTAAACATATTGAAGAAGAAATCAAAAATTCTGATACTGTATTTATCTATGATGTTCCAAGTGATATCCGTACGGACATCATGAGGTGGTGCTATAAATATAAAGTAAATGTTTACTTCAATCCCGAAATCGAAGATATTATGGAATATAATTCAACAAACTATATTCTGAATGATGTGTATTTATTTAATAAGAATGTAAAAGCACTTACGATGGAACAAAGAATCATGAAGCGGTTGCTGGATATTGGTTTGTCGCTTGTACTTGCTATTCTGAGTTTACCAATTCTTCTAGGGGCAATGATTGCAATCAAACTGGATGATGGTGGTCCGGTCTTTTTCAAACAAGAAAGAGCAACGATTAACGGAACTCATTTCTTTGTGTATAAACTTCGTACGATGAAACAGAATGTAGAGAATCATTCCGTGACAAAAGATGATGACAGAATTACAAAAGCAGGTAAATTCCTGCGTAGAACCAGAATCGACGAGTTGCCACAGATTTTTAATGTATTGAAAGGCGATATGACATTCGTAGGTCCAAGACCGGAAATGTTGAAAAATGTGGAGGAGTATACGGAAGAGTTGCCAGAATTTGAATACCGGCTCCGTGTAAAAGCCGGAGTGACAGGCTACGCACAAATAGCGGGCAAGTATAATACAACTCCGAAAGATAAACTGATTATGGATATGATGTATATCGAACAGTTTAGCATTTTAAGAGATATTCAGTTGATTTTTCAGACGGCTATTGTGTTGTTAAAGTCAGATAGTACTGAAGCATTTGATGAATCAACGAAACGGCATCCGTATAAATTTGTTCCGGTAGAACAGGAAAAAAAGGAAACATGTTAAAAGGCATATAGGGAGTTTGTGCAGAAGATGAATAACGTAACAAAACAGATTTTAAAAACACTAAGGATAATCCTGCTGGTTGGAATAGTTGGTATTTTTTCCGTAGGTTTTGCGCTGGCGGATGGTAAGGGTGTAAGTGCTGCAGAACCATCGGAATGCGAATTGAATTATATTTACATTGAGAAGAGTAATGTGTCATCAGGAGAGATGCAGAACGTGGTTGTTTCATGGGGAACAGAGACGACGCAGATATCGAATATGAGTCTGGTGTACACAAATCAGGATGGAAAATCTTTTGAATTAACAGAGTGTGGACACTATGATGGACTGTTCCTGTTTCAGAAAGAATTCGGAGTAGAAGAGACAGGCATTTATCAGTTGTGGGAAATCAAATATGAACTGGATGGAAACGAGCAAATATTCCGGTTGACAGATGAGAATATGTCAGTGTATTTCGGAGTGAATGAAACTTATGATGAAAGCCTGCTTAGTCAGCATGTGGAGGTTGATACTACTGAAGATACTGCAGAAGACGATACGGATTTTCAGTCATTAGAGGGAAATGCACAGATTGCAACTTATGCATCCGAAACCAGAGCAGCGAGCAGCGATGGTATTGTGATTGTACTGGATCCGGGTCACGATTCCGGCCATGTAGGAGCACGCGGAAACGGTGTGCAAGAAGAAGTGACCACACTTAAAATCGCACAGTACTGTAAAGCGGAACTGGAAACTTATGCAGGAGTTAAGGTGTACCTGACAAGAGAAACAGCTGCGTGCCCGTATCCGGAAACTATTGGAATGGCTTCCGGCAATATTGAGGATATCAAAAAACGTGTGGCATGGGCAGCAGAAAAAAATCCAAATGCCTTTGTAAGCTTCCATTTAAATTCGGCAGGTGCAGCAGCGCATGGAGCAGAAGTTTTCTATCCAGAAAGCAAATATGCCAGTGGAGAGGTATATGCCAATGCCAAAAGTCTTGCAGAAACAGTTCAGAAAGAATTGGTTGCTTTGGGATTGTATGACAGAGGAGCAAAAGCAGACTATTATACGGTAAATACGGAATCCGCAAAATATGGTTTTCCTGGAATTATCATCGAGCATGCATTTATGACAAATGCCAGTGATGCAAGTACATATTTAACAACAGAAGAAAGTCTGAAGTCATTGGGAGTTGCAGATGCAACCGGAATTGCAAAGCAATTCGGACTTCAGAAAGGTGCGTGGGAATATGTGCCATATAAAGGCTGGAAATATAAGATGAACGGAAATTATCTGGTAAATTCATCACAGATGATTGACGGAAAGCGTTATTGCTTCGATTCGTACGGCTATATGTGTTATGGATGGAAACAAATAGCAGGGGAAACATATTATTTGCAAAATGATGGAAGTGCAAGGAGCGGCTGGATGTATCAGTCTGGGAACTGGTTTTATTTTATCCCGGATAAATGTACTATGGTAACCGGCTGGAAAGCAGTGTCAGGTAAATGGTATTACATGGACAGCCAAGGAGTGATGCAGACAGGCTGGCTGTATCTTTCCAATGGGACCTTTTATCTGAATCCGTCCGGAGATGCCGCAATCGGCTGGAAAGAACTGAATGGAGATACCTATTACTTTGATGCCAATGGTTATATGTTAAAAGGTGATCAGGTCATTGGTGGAGAAAGTTACTATTTTGATAAAACAACCGGAAAGATGACAGAAAAGCCGAAAGAAGGCTGGAAATATGAATCCGGACACTGGTATTACTATGTGAACAATGTGAAAGCGGCAGGAGGCTGGAGAGCAGTATCAGGCAAATGGTATTATTTTGACAGCCAGGGAGTGATGCAGACAGGCTGGTTGTATCTTTCCAATGGGACCTTTTATCTGAATCCGTCCGGAGATGCCGCAACTGGCTGGAAGCTGGTAGATGGAACAACTTACTATTACTTTGATACCAACGGCTATATGTTGAAGGGCGAACAGGTAATTGGTGGCAGACGTTATTATCTGGATGAAACCACAGGAAAATATATCCGAGAAATTACCGAAGGCTGGAATTACATTTCCGGAAAATGGTATTACTATGTGAGCGGTACTAAAGCAACGAGTGGCTGGAGAGCAGTATCAGGCAAATGGTATTATTTTGACAGTCAGGGAGTGATGCAGACAGGCTGGCTGTATCTTTCTAATGGGACCTTTTATCTGAATCCGTCCGGAGATGCCGCAATTGGCTGGACAGAGATTAACGGGGTAACCTATCGGTTCGATGCAAATGGGTATCTGATAGAGGATGATAATACAGTTCCCGGGACTTATCTAATTGAGCAGAGTTCCAATGTTACCGTGAGTCAGATGGTTCGTTTTTTTGAAAAATATGGGAAAGAGTATCCATCAGAAGTATACACTGCCGGTGGTGCACCGAATATCGCTACATTTTGTATGATTTATTACGAAGAAGCAGCCGCTGAAAATATAGCAGTGGAAGTTGCATTTACACAGGCAATGAAAGAGACAGGCTGGCTGAAATTCGGTGGAAGTGTGAAGCCGGAGCAGTTCAATTTCGCAGGTCTTGGCTCTACAGCACCAGGTGTGACAGGTGCAGATTTCTCCGGGTATGGAGACGAAGGTGTGAGAATGGGAATTCGTGCCCAGATTCAGCATCTGAAAGCGTATGCGTCATCTACCATTACAGAAAGCACATTAAAGTATGACTGTGTGGATGAAAGATTCAAATATGTAAAAAAAGGTTCCGCTAAATATGTGGAATGGCTTGGACAGAAGGAAAATCCGGATGGATATGGATGGGCAACAGCAGCGGAATATGGACTGGATATTTTAAAAATGATTCGGGATTTAAAGACAATGTAAGAGATAAGCGTAAGGCGCTTCAAAATCATTATGAGAGTGGTTTTGAAGCGCTTTATTAATTGGAAAAATGTCAAGAAAAGTACCGAGACATTCTTAAGGTTGCGATATAACTGGTAAAGGTGTATAATTAATAAGATAATCTGAAATATTTGGAGGAAAAAGATAAATGATACCAAAGAAAATACATTACGTATGGGTTGGCGGAAAAGAGAAACCGGCAGACATTAAGAGATGTATGGCTACATGGAACACACACTTAAGTGATTATGAAATAATAGAGTGGAATGAACATAACTTTGATATAAACTCTCATCCGTTTGCAAAAGCGGCTTACGAGGCCAAAAAATGGGCTTATGTAAGTGATTATATCCGTGCGTATGTAATTTATAACGAAGGCGGAATTTATTTAGATACGGATGTATTGATTCTGGATAATTTTGATTCATTCTTAGAGAACAGGGCATTTGTGGGCTATGAGAATGCAGATTATCCTTTTACAGCAGTCTTTGGAGCAGAAAAGAGCCATCCATTTGTGAAAGATATGCTGGATTATTACGATGGCAGAGCATTTGAATTTGACGTAAATGACCAGATGAAAACGGTAAATACCAAGAGTGTTTCCGATATTCTGGTGCAGGATTACGGATGTAAGCTTGGAAATGTACGACAGACGTTGCGGGAAGGAATTGAAGTATACACAGAAGATATCCTCTGCAATCCGTCTGCCAATTCTGTTTCTATTCACGTATTTACCGGAACGTGGATGGAAGGAGCCAAGCCTTTGATGAGAAAAATCAATAAATTTTTAAAGCTTCGCGTTACAACCAAGAAAAAAGCAGGGCTGTTCCGCAAGTATATTATGAAAAAGCGTTAGGCACCGGGAGAAAGGAAAAGAGATATGCGTATTAGTGTATTGACCCCTACGTACAATGATGCAATCAGTATTGAAGAAACACTTGGGTCTTTAGTGGAACAGACATATACGGACTGGGAATGGATTGTGATCAATGACGGTTCTACAGACGATACAGAAGAAAAAATCCGGGAACTGATTCAGAAATATGGGATTACAGAAAAATGTAAATACATCAGTCAGACAAATGCAGACCAGTTAAATGCGTTGATTCACGGCACACAGTATATTACCGGAGATTATGTGTTTTCATTACATTCTGATGATTTGCTTCCGGGAAAGGATTTCTTTGAAAAATGTGTCCGTGTAATGGAAAAGCATCCGGATGTGGATGGAATTTTTGGAGACCTGGTAATTATTGATGAACATTCGAAAGTGACCGGAATGCAGAAAGTAAAGGAATATCATCCGGATAAAAATATTCCGCCGCTGATGCTTTTATGGCTTGGAAGAAATCTGTATTCAGATGTGGCATTTCACAGAGCTTCCGTGTATAAGAATGAAGTCCTGAAGAACTATCTGACATGGAATATCCCGCTTTGGCTGGATTTAGAACAGGGAAAGGCGAGAATGCTGAATTATATGAGTGTGGATTTTCCGGTATTAAAATACCGGGTGCATAGTGCCAATTATGCCAACAGCGAACTGGGACTTATGAATGTGATTAACGGGGAATTACGAACCGCAACAGAATTAATGAAACATTATGATATCCCATGCTATAAGCAGCAATATTTCTTATACCGTCTGATGAATAAATTGTTACCGCAGAGAGAATATCGTGTGAAGTACGCAGAGAGAGAAACCAGGGATAAATACCAGTTAGTATCTTTCATTATCGGACGCAGATATCCGGATGGAGTATCGAATAATCCGTTCTTATCAGGCATATTGGAATTTTACAGAAAGCCATCGGAACGTGTTCTGAAAATGGAGCAGCTTCCGGGCAACCTGACCCTATATTATGGAAAAGACGTAAGAGCATTTAACAGACGTATGTCGGAAGGGACTCTGGACAAGTTCTACATTTCACTGATGGAGGAAATGAAACAAGGCTTTCAGACAGTAGAAGTAAGGAACAGTGGCGACAGAGATAAAATGAAGGATATTCTGAAGTTTATGTGTATCGGACACATTGAAGTGAGGATAGAATCATGAAAATAACGATTTATGCACTCCATTTAGGTGTAGGCGGAGTAGAAAAGTATGTTATTACGCTTGCAAATATGCTGGTTACGGAACATGAAGTGGAAATTGTATCCACTTACCGGATACAAGAACAGCCTGCATTTGCGGTGGATGAACGGGTAAAGATTACTTATCTCATGGAGAAATTAAAGCCCAACAAAGAAGAATTACGTGAGTGTATCCGGAAGAAAGACATTCCGGGAATTATAAGAGAGGGATGGACTTCCTGTAAGGTGCTGTATCTGAAGAAAAAGAGAAATATACAGTCCATTAAAAAATGTAACAGTGACGTGATTATTTCCACCAGAATTTTCCATAATAATCTGATTGGTAAATATGCAGATAAGAAAATTGTGAAAATTACAGGAGAGCATAATCATCATAATAATAATCAGAAATATATTCAGGATGTGATTGAGTCCTGCAGGAATTTTGATTATTTTATTCCGATTTCGAAAGAACTGTGTGATTTCTACCGGAAAGCCATGGAAAAGAATGGTGTAAAGACCGAGTATATTCCGTTCTGCATTGAAGATAACCCCAATCCGGTGCTTCCCAAACTGGATAATAACCACTTGATATCGGTAGGAAGAATGTCCCATGAAAAGGGCATTTTTGACTTGATAGAGGTATTTGAGAAAGTCAGAAAGGAAAAGCCGGATGCTATTCTTCATATTGTGGGAGATGGAGAAGAACGTGCACAGGCAGAGGCGGAAATTAAGGAAAAGAAGCTGGAAGATGCTGTTGTACTGCACGGGTTCCGCGATAAAGCTTATATTTATGGACTGCTTCCACAGACATCCCTGTATGTGATGACATCATTTACAGAATCATTCGGAATTGTTCTGCTGGAGGCAATGTCATGTGGGATTCCATGTGTGGCTTACAGCAGTGCCCAGGGAGCCCATGAGATTATTAAAGACGGAGAAAACGGGTTCCTGATTGAAAGCAGGGACAGCGAAAAAATGAAGGGAAAAATATGTGAACTCCTGGAAAATCGTGAAGAATTGGTTAAATTTAGCCAGAATGCATTTACAACTGCGGAGGAATTCTGTTATAGTAACACACGGAAAGCCTGGTTGAACTTAATGAGTTTCATAGAAGAAAGGAAAATAGATAAAGTATGATAAAAGTAATGACAATATTCGGAACAAGACCGGAGGCAATCAAAATGGCACCGTTAGTCAAGGAACTTCAGACACGAAGTGAAATTGAGACGATTGTATGTGTGACCGCACAGCACAGACAGATGCTGGATCAAGTATTACAGACATTCGAAATTGTTCCGGACTATGATTTGGATATTATGAAGGCAGGACAGACCTTGTCTGATATTACCACACGCGCCCTTTGTGGTCTGGAAAAAGTCATCCAGGAAGTAAAACCAGATATCGTGCTGGTTCATGGAGATACTTCGACTACGTTTGCAGGGGCTCTGGCTGCTTATTATACACAAACAGCAGTGGGGCATGTAGAAGCCGGTCTTAGAACTTATAATAAGTATTCTCCATATCCGGAAGAAATGAACAGACAGATGGTGGGAATTATTGCAGACATGCATTTCGCACCAACGGAAATGAGTGCAGAGAACTTAATCCGTGAAGGCAAGAACAAAGAAAATATTTATATTACAGGAAATACAGCAATTGATGCCATGAAGCATACTGTTGATGAAGCATATCGCCACGAAGTCCTCGACTGGGTCGGAGATGACAGAATGATTCTCCTGACAGCACACAGACGTGAAAATCTGGGCGAACCAATGTATCACATTTTCCGAGCAATCCGCAGAATCGTAGAAGAATTCGATGACATCAAAGTTGTTTATCCAATCCATATGAACCCGAAAGTAAGAGCCGTGGCATCTGAGGTACTGGATGGCTGTGAAAGAGTCAGACTGATTGAACCACTGGAAGTAGTAGATTTCCATAATTTCCAGAACAAATCTTATTTAATTCTCACAGACAGTGGCGGAATCCAGGAGGAGGCTCCGTCCCTCGGAAAACCGGTTCTCGTTCTTCGTGATACAACGGAGAGACCGGAAGGAATTAAGGCAGGTACATTGAAGTTGGCAGGTACAGAAGAAGAAGTCATTTATAACATGACAAAAGAACTGCTTACGAATGAAGAAATGTACAAAGAGATGAGTCATGCATCAAATCCGTACGGAGACGGTCATGCCAGTGAAAGAATCGCAGACGCAATCATTGCGCGTTTTGGCGGCAAATAAGCCGTATTTGCAGAACTTGAATAGGAGCATAAAATGAGAAAATCAAATTCATTAAAGAATTTTATAACAAGTACAGTTCCTTTCATTATTCTGATCTTCTTGGGATTCTGGAAGGTAAATGTCTGGCAGAATGCATTGGATGAAAACATTTATGCACTGAATCAGTTGTTTTTTCAGATTTTTGCGTATTTGTCGTTGGCAGAAGCCGGAATTGGTTCTTTGGTACAAAAGGAATACTATAAGTTATTCGTGACAGACGACAAGGACAAGATATGCATTTTCTATACCTTGTCCCGTAAAATGTTACGGGTAGTCTGCTTTATCATTATCGGTATAGGGATTGTAGTATCCTTTTTCCTTCCGCTGCTTGCCAATGACAATACCTTATCTTTACATTACATGCAGAAGATTTTTGCATTGTTTATGGCAAAGAGCCTGGTAGAATACTTTATGTTTTCGCCACGGTTTGTGTTACAGGCAGACCAGAAAACATATAAGATGAATGTTCAGATGAATATTTATAAGATTGCAGAAGGGCTGATGGAAATTCTGCTCATTATGTGGGGGATGTCTTATGAACTGGTTTTGATTATTTCATTCTTTCTTCGAATTGTCATGAATCTGCATTTGAACAGAATTGTATTTAAAGAATATCCATGGTTACATGAAGTGAAAGATACAAAGGGATTAAAGATACGGGGAATGCAGCACGTTTTCATTTACAAGATTGTTTCTGTTATCTATGAAAATGTGGATGTAGTACTGATTTCATCCTTTGTAAATCCGATTTCCGTTATCATTTACTCTAATTATAAATATATCACAAAATATCTGAGCGATTTCATTTACATGATTGGAAGTTCACTTACTTCCAGTCTTGGAAATCTGTTATACTCCGAAGAAGGAAGCGAACGAAGCTTTTACACGTATGAAATGATTAATACCATGTTTTATTTTATTGCGTGTTTCTTAACAACCGCGCTGGCATTCTGCATGAATTCATTTATTGTAGTCTGGGTCGGAAAAGATAAACTCTTTGATACCGTTTCTCTGGTATGCAGTTTATTCCTGTTCTTCCATGGAATCGTAAGAAGACCGCAGTATATTTTGAAAGATATTTTCGCGTTGTATAAAGAATTGCAACTGGTATCCATTGCAGAATCAGTGATTAATCTTGTGCTGTCATTTGTTTTGGTAAGAAAATACGGCATTCAGGGGGTTCTGATTGCTACTGTTGTGGCTACTTTGCTGACGAACTTCTGGTATTTCCCATTGTATCTGTACAAGCGGGTATTCAATAAGAAACCATGGCTTGATATTGCAAAATATATTACAGTGACGTTACTGGTTGTTGCCATTGCAGTGGCAAGCAATATGTTTCTGCCACAGATTTCCGCATCAGGTTATGTAATGTGGTTCTTAACTTCCTGCACATACTCCATAGGGGTTCTTATCCTTCTGGTAATTATCTTCAGTCTCGGATTCAAGAGCTTCCGGAGACTGCTTGTACAGTGTAAGGATATGCTGTTTGGAATATTTCATAGGGGGAAAGCAAATGAAAGCGTTGGTTAAGAAAGTATCCGGTGGAATTTTACAGTTTCTTTTTTCGTTCTGTCCGGTAAAAGAAAATAAAATCATGTTCGAGACAGGAACCGGAGAAATCAAAGATCATCCAAAGGCATTTTATGATTATGTCAAACGGAATCATATTCAGAATTTTGAGTTCAAATGGGCTGTGACAAAAGGAAAAGATACATGTGATGTGCCGGAAGATGAGATTGTGTACAAACGTACACTTGGATATTATTATCATTTGATGACAAGTAAGTACTGGATGCGTACCCACAGTGTAGACAATATTGTGAAGAAGCGGGACGGACAGATTTACATCCAGCTTTGGCATGGACCGGGAGCAACGAAAAAGGAAGGTTATGATATCAAGGGCCGACTGGTCAATACTGGTGAGACCATGCCCCATGCACGGGAGTGGGATTACTACATTGCAACGGACCTGGTAAGTCAAGCCTATATTAAAACAGCATTGAATCTGAAGATTCCGAGACTGCTTCTGGGAAGCTGCAGGTCTGACGTCCTAGTAAATATGGATGCAGGACAGTATGATGTCCTGCGCAAAAAGATGGGGGTTAAACCAGGAGAAACTGTTATTTTATATGCACCGACATTCCGGGAAGAAGATTTTAACCTGGATAAAATCCATCTGCCAATTCAGAAATTATGTCAGATGGAAAATGTGAGAGTGATTCTGAGACTTCATCCGGAAGTAAAGAACAGGCTGGATATTCAGGAATACGATATTTCCGTGATTGACGGTAATCAGTATCCGGATATTTATGAGCTGTATATGGCATCTGATATTATGATTACAGACTATTCCAGCGTAAGTATCGAATATTCTCTGTTAAAGAGACCGATTCTGTACTACATGTACGATTTAGAAGCGTATATGAAAGAACGTGATTTTTATTATAATTATTTGGACCATCTATCTGGACCGATTATAAAAACAGAAGAAGAACTCATCCATGCAGTAGAACATATCGACGAAATACAGCAGAAATATGCAGAGCAGTATGAGGCATATCTCCAGCGCTATAATGAAAAAAATGACGGACATGTATGCGAACGGTTCTATCGATTACTGAAAAGAGGATTCTTTGAGAAGCCAGGAAATGAAAACATGGAAGAATTTCTATAGAGCATAGAGAGGGATAGGAAATGAAGGAATATTTTGAAAAACTGTTTTTGGACGGACAGGAGAGTTTCCAGAAGATTCTGGCAGAGAATCTGAAAAATAATGTAAAAACTTTTGTGGTTACTGCCAATCCGGAAACAATGATGATCGGGCAGAATCATGCAGCATTTGATTCTGTTCTGAAAAATGTACATACACAGATTGTACCGGATGGAATCGGTGTAGTGAAGGCAGCAGGGATACTTGGCTATAAGGTAAAAGGCAGAGTGACCGGAGTGGAACTTTCACAGTTCCTTATCGAAGAGGCTGACAGACAGGGGAAATCCATCTTTTTGTTTGGGGCAAAAGAAGAAGTTGTCCATACATTAGTTCAGAAAATCCAGTCTGCATATTCAGAAATCGTGATTGCAGGTTATGCAAATGGGTATGAAAAGGACAAAGATAAAATATTTGATCAGATTGTGGAAAAGAAGCCGGACATTGTTCTGGTTGCGCTTGGAATCCCGCAGCAGGAGCTACTGATAGAAAAACATTATGATAAATTTGAAAAAGGCATTTTCGTTGGGGTTGGGGGCAGCTTTGATGTTTTAAGCGGAACAAAGAAAAGAGCGCCTGAATTTTTTATCAAATGCAATCTGGAATGGCTGTACCGGATTGCCTGTGAGCCGAAACGTCTGGGCAGATTTTTCACAAGCAATATCCGATTTATCGCAAAAATTATGAAAATGAGAGTAATGAAATAAGAACAGGTGGAATGTAAGGAAGAAAAAGGGATTAGATATGAATAAGAAATTAGAAAAAGTGTATTATTATCTGCTGTTGACTCTCGTGATGATACAGCCTGTATTGGATATCCGATGGTTAAATGACGGGACACTGCCGGACATCGTTGGTTTCACGATTCCGACATTAGTCCGAATCGGTTTGATTATGATTCTGGCAGTTTTATCTTTTTTTGTGATAAAATTCAACAAAAAATACTGGATTCTTATTGCATACTTAGCTTTGATAGGATTATATTTTATCGGACATCATTATAACTGTCTGCAGTTCCATTCAGTCGTGCCGGGGGATTTTAATTACAGTCTGATATCAGAACTTCTGTATATTGTCAGAATGTGTATTCCGATTTCCGTAATTTACTTTACTTATAATTCAAAGATTAATAAAGAAACCTTTGAAAAGTGTGTGATAGGAATTGCAATGGTAATGTCGCTCAGTATTGTGCTGACAAATTTATTTATGATAAGTTACGGTTCCTACACAGGTGAATTGATTTCCGGAAATATTATAGACTGGTTTATTCATCAGGAAGATTTTATATCGAACCAATTAGCATCAAAAGGATGGTTCTATATGAGCATTACATCAACGGTAATGGTTCTGACTTATCCATATTTGTTTTATGTGTTTGCTGTTAAGAAAAAGGTATGGAATTTTCTGGCAATTTTGATACAGGCAATTGCACTTCTCATGATTGGAACAAAGGCGACTGCGTTCAGTGTGATTATTGTTTCTGTGCTTATGGCTGTAATTTATCTTGTGACGAGTATCCTGAAACATGATACAGGGCTTAACAGGTGGGTATGTATTGGCATGATTGTAATCATCGTTGTCAGTTTTGGGGTGTACCGTGTGTCACCATCCACCATGAAAATGCAGTTTGATGAGCAGTATTCGGAAGAAATGGACGAAGAGGATTCGAATAATGAACGAAAAGAGCCTGAAAATGAGACAGAAGAAGAACTGATTCGTTTCTTCAATGAAAATTATAAGGATTTATCTATTAAAACACAGTTTCTGGAAGACAGCTATCCATATCAATATGACCCGGTATTCTGGTATGACCTATACAAGAATAATCCGCCATCTGTAACCATGCAGAACCGTACAGTGGAAGAAAAAATGCTGCAGAGGGTCAAAGAAATTAACAATAATAAGGGTGATAATTGGTTTGGAATCGGATTTACCCGAACATCCCATATTTATAATCTGGAAAAGGATTTCTTATATCAGTATTATTCAGTTGGTGTTTTGGGTGTGATTTTATTATTGGGACCATATATCGGAATTATCGTTCTGATGATTGTTCTTATGCTGTTAAAGTTTAAGGAAAAAGCAACCATGTACAACTGTTCCTTTGTTTTGGGTGTAGGACTTTCCTGCTTCGTAGCATATTACAGTGGAAATGCTATAGAGAATTTGGGAATAACCATCTGGCTTGGATTTATGCTTGGTTTTTTGTTGAAAAGCAATTTCAGAAAAGAAATAAAGTCCTGCGAGAACAATGAAACAGAATAGAAGGTAGATTTGGGAAAACGAATGAAAGAAATAATAATAAAGACTGGCTTGGCGAGCAGTGTGATTCTTATGTTTGCCGGATTGCCAGTAAATACGGTCTGTGCAAATGAGGTAGAAATAAACAATGTCATTAGTGAGGAAAATGCAGAGCAGACAGGTTCGTATTTGAGCGCAGATGATTCAGACACTGAGAATGCGGAAACGAAAGAGGATGCGGAACGTCCATCACTGGAGCCGGAAGAGAAGAAAGGCATCTGGAAAATTAATACAGTGGGCTGGTGGTATGAATATGAAGACGGCACTTATCCAGTAAGCAGCTGGCGTGAGATAAACGGAGTCGATTACTGGTTTGATGCCAGAGGCTATATGGATGTAGGCTGGAGATACCTGGATGATGTGTGGTATTACTTTGATGCTGGCGGCAATAAGCACACAGGCTGGTTGTGGAATAGCGGTTACTGGTACTATTTAGATGCAGATGGTGTGATGCAGACAGGAATGCATGAAATCAATGGAAATACATATTATCTATGCTCCAGTGGTGCAATGGTAACCGGATGGCAGTATCTGTACGAGAAATGGTATTATTTCAATGCTTCGGGAGCAGAACATAAAGGATGGCTGTATCTCTATGGCAAATGGTACTTTTTGAATGAAGAAGGCATTATGCTACAAGGAGAACAGGATATTGATGGTGTGCATTATTTCTTAGAAGAAAGCGGAGAAATCCGAAACGGTTGGAAATATCTAGAGGATGCGTGGTACTATTTCGCCGGAGCCGGAGTGAAACAGACAGGCTGGCAATGGATTAAAGGATACTGGTATTATCTGAATGAAGACGGAGCCATGCATACGGGCTGGATTCTCTTAAATGGGAAATGGTATTATCTCAGGGAGAGCGGAGCCATGGTAACAGGCAGTTACGTGATTGACGGAGCAACGCATAGCTTTAACGGAAGCGGTGAATGGCTGCAGGATATTACAGCCATGCTTGAAACGGTAAAATCTTATGAAGGTACACCATACAGCTATGGCGGCAGCAGTCCTTACGGATGGGACTGCAGTGGATTTGTACAGTGGATTATGGGTAATGTATTTGGAATCAGCCTGCCACGTACAGCCAGTGAGCAGTCCTGGTGTGGAACCGGTATTAATGTCAATGATAAATCTGCATGGCAGCCGGGAGACTTGCTTTTCTATGTGAGAAATGGAAGCGTGGGCCATGTGGCTATTTATCTGGGAAACGGAATGATTATTCATGCATTAAATACCAAGAAAGGTACTTGTATAGAAAACGCGGACAGATATGATTACTATGACAAAGAAAATGATTTGGCATATGTAAGAAGGGTGTTTTAATAAGAAAATTATATAATACGAGGGTGAAAATGGGAATGATGTATCGTAAGGATATCGTTCTCATTTTTTACTTGTTGGAATACCAGGATTCATGTACAATGGTTGTAAGAACAGAATACTAAATCTTACAAATGAGAGAAATGAGGGATGAAATGTTGAAAAGAAGAATCTTAACAGTTCTGCTGACATTCAGTATGATTGCCGGAAATATGCTGCCTGCGGCCGGAAGTAATGTACTGGCAGCGAAAGCAGATTGGGCAGATGAAATGACTCAGATGGCAGAATCTAGTCAGACAGAGGGAAACAGCGGGGCGACAGAAAGCAATCCGCAGCTTGATTATGCTACAGAAATACAGGTTAATCCACTTTATCAGGATGTCCTGAGCGAAGAAGCGTTATATCGTGGCTCTGAATCAGAAATCAGTCTCTATGCAGCACCGCAGTACGAGTATGACGAATCAGCAGTAGTTGCAGCATTAAGACAGTCTATGCTGAACAGAGAAACAGATGTGACTCTGTATTATGCATCATCAGAAAGCTACGACAGCAAACGTATGGGAAGCTGGATTGAACAAGCATTTGCAGAAAACGACAGACCGGATGGAGGAGATTATCTGCGGTGGACGTATGGCGGCTATTCGGCAAAGATATCTTATTATTATGATGCCAAAGAAAATTTATATTATTACACCTATCCGGTATCATTTACTTACTATACGACTTATGAGCAGGAGCAGGAATTGAAAGCAAAAATTGATGCTGTTCTTCAGGAACTGGATGTGTCAAATTCTGCGAATAATGATTATAAAAAAGTAAAATTAATTTATGACTATATCTGTGAACATGTTACCTACGATCATGACCATTTGGACGATACGAATTATAAGCTGCAATATACGGCATATGCGGCAATGATGAATCATACATCCGTCTGCCAGGGGTATGCGACTTTATTATACCGCATGTTGGAAACATCCGGTATTGATTCCCGAATTATTACCGGAACCGGAAATGGCGGTCCTCATGCATGGAATATTATCAAATTAGGAGAGAAATATTATCAGGCGGATGCAACATGGGATGCTGGTTGGAAGAACTATCGTTTCTTCCTGAAAGGTACAGATGATTTTAGCAGTCATACTGCTTTCAGCGCATTCTTTTCAGAATACCCAATCGCTGAAAAAGAATATACAGAATCCGATGTAACCCCGGAACCAACACCGGAACCGGAGCCAGAACCGACCCCAGAACCAACACCAGAGCCAACACCGGAACCGGAAACCGGATGGAAGCAGGATGCGAAAGGATTCCGGTATGTGCGGGAAGATGGCACGTCCCTAAACGCAGGATGGTATGTTATTGAAGGAAAATGGTACTATTTTGATGCGGATGGCTATCGGGTGTCCAATAGATGGATAGGAAGTTATTTCTTGAAAGATGATGGAACTATGGCAACCAGTGAATGGGTAGAGAACGGAACCTATTATGTGAATGGAGCCGGAATCTATCAGACGGGCTGGCTGAAGTTAGATGGAAAATGGTACTACTTAAACGGAATCGGAGCAAAACAGACCGGCTGGATTCAGGTTGACGGCACATGGTACTACGGAGCACCGGGAACAGGAGCACTTTTAGAACAGGAATGGCTGGGTGATACCTACTATTTTCATGCAGGCGGAGCTATGGCAAAAGGCTGGGTTATCATTGATGGAAATTATCACTATTTCTATTCGAATGGGGCCCATGTAACCAATGCCTGGATAGGAAGTTATTACCTGAAATCAGACGGAACCATGGCAGTGTCTGAATGGGTGGATAATGGCAGATACTACGTGGATGCCAATGGTGTCTGGGTACAAAACCCGTCACATCAGCATCAGTACGTGCTGATTGAAAGTGATGCGGAATATCGTTATTATCAGTGTGCAGAATGCAAAACAATTTATCAGGAATATAACGATATCGAGTATGAAGTGGATCTTGGAAAAGACAACATAGCCAGAACCGTCGTGATTGGTCATTATGAAAAAGAAATGGCGCAGAAAATTTTCGAACAGTTGAATGCATACCGGATTGCTAACGGATTACCGGAACTTGCAGACGCAAGTACAGCATTACAAGAGGCTGCTGATATCAGAGGATATGAGATTGGTTATTCATTTTCCCATACCAGACCAAACGGGGAAAGTGCAATATATTCATTTGACGGAAAGATAAATGCCTGTGCAGAGAATATTGCGGCATATCAAAGTTCCGTAGAAGAAGTCATGAAGGAATGGAAAGAATCCTCAGGTCATAATGCAAATATGCTTTCGACCTATGCAAAATCAGTGGCGATTAGTGTGTTTGCGATGCCATACGTCAATTACGATGGAACCATCGGTTATGTGTATTATTACGTGCAACTCTTTGGAAGATAAGAGATAATACTTCAATGAATAGAAAGAGTGAAAAAGATTACAATTTTGTCTTTTTACTCTTTCTTTTTTTGAAAAGTAATGAATATAGTTGCGGTTTGGAACTATATTGTTTATAGTGAATATAGAATATTTATGTCATGAGGAGGAAGAAGAATGAAAAATAGGACACGGCTTCTTGCAATGGCCCTTGCTGTTGCAATGGGAGCAACGGGAATTCCTGCTTTGCAGGTATCTGCCGGGAATACTGAGGTGGTAAAAAGACAGGCAGGGGACGACAATATAACACTTCAGACATTGCAGCAGGGCTGGCAACTGGAAGACGAAAACTGGTACTATTACGAAGCGGGTCAGAAGGTAACCGGATGGAAGCAGATTGGTTCCACTTATTATTACCTGTATGAAGATGGCAGGATGGCGGCAGATACATGGATTGGTGAGTATTATGTAAATGCCAGTGGAGCCTGGGTTACTAATAAGCGACCTGCTAAGTGGATGCAGGACAGTAATGGCTGGTGGTATCGCAATGAAGACGGAAGTTATCCAGTGAATCGGTGGCAGTATATTGATGGAGAATGGTACTATTTTAACCAGTCCGGCTATATGGTAACAGGTTGGCTCTATCTGGGCGGAAGCTGGTATTATCTGGATGAAAGCGGAAAGATGGTAAAATGGTTCTGTAACATAGATGGGAAGAGTTATTATTTCTTTGAGTCCGGTGTTATGCAGACAGGATGGCAACGGCTAGAAGGCAATTGGTACTATTATCAGCCGGGAGGAGCGATGTCTTATGGATGGCTCTATCTAAACGGAATCTGGTATTTCATGGATGATTATGGAGTGATGCAGACCGGAGTGCAGGAAGTCAATGGAGAAATCTATTTCTTTGCAGAAAGCGGAGCCATGTTTAGTGGAACAGGGTGGAAGCAGATAGACGGTTCCTGGTATTATTTCAAAAGCGGTGTGGCTGCCCGTAACTGCTGGATATCAGGTGTTTATTACATGAAAGCAGATGGAACCATGGCAATAGATGAATGGGTAGATGGCGGAAAATATTACGTGGATGAAAACGGTGTCTGGGTACCGGAAAAATTGCATGATTATAAACTCACTGAAAAGGTAGACCCTACTTGTACAGAAAAAGGACATAAAACTTATACTTGTACCATGTGTGGAGACTCTTATACTGAAGTATTAGATATGATTCCTCATAAATATGAATTAACAAAAACAGTAGAACCAACATGTCAGAAAGAAGGATACAAGGAATATACATGTACAATGTGTGGAGATTATTATAAAGAAACACTAGAAAAGGTTGATCATAATTATGAGTATGTAAGAACTGTTGAACCTACTTGCCAAGAAAATGGTTTCAAAGAGTACAAATGTACAATGTGTAGTGATGTAAAACAAGATGTGATTGAGAAAATTGATCATAAATATGAACTCACTAAAACAGTAGATGCAACTTGTGAAGAGAATGGTTACTCTGAATATACATGTTCAATGTGTGGAGATTCATATCAAGATGTAATTAAGAAATTAGGTCACGATTATAAATTATCTGATTCAAAGAAAGCAACTTGTGAAGAAGATGGTTATAAAGAATTTACATGTTCAAGATGTAATGATTCATACAAAGAAACATTAGATATGATTCCTCACTCTTATGAATGTACAAAAACTGTAGAACCTACTTGTACAGAAGATGGATATAAAGTATTCACATGTACAGTTTGTGGTGATTCTTATACTGAAAAAACATCAGATGCACTTGGACATGAATTTAAAACAGTTGTAGATCATGTTGATTCTACTTGTACTGTGAAAGGGTTCGACATTTATAAATGTGTAAGATGTAATGAAACTGAAAAAGTAGAATTAGAACTTGCACCTCATGATTATGATAAAACTGTGGAAATAAATCGAGTAGAATCTACTTGTGCAACAAATGGTTATATCGAATATAAATGTAAAAATTGTGATGATATTTATCGAGAAACTCTTGAATTAAATCCAGAAAATCATAAGTATGTACTTACAAAGAGTGATTTAACTTATAATTACTATGCTTGTGAATATTGTGGAAAAACATATCAAGAATATAATGATAAAGAATATACAATTGATCTTGGTAATGGAAAGACAACAACAGTTGTTGGACACTATGATTTAACAATGGCTGAAGAAATTGGTAGACTTGTAAATCAGAGACGTGTAAAATTTGGTGTAAAAGAATTAAATGTGGTTGGTATTGATACAAATCTTGGTCAAGCTGCTTTAATTCGTGGACCAGAAATTGCATATTATCCAGAACATACCAGACCAAATGGTGAACGTGCGATTACTTCACTTTTTCCAATGGCAGGTACTCTTGGTGAGAATCTTGCACAAGGACAAAAAAGTGCAGAACAAGTGTTTGAAGATTGGTGTGATTCACCAGGTCACGATAACAATCAAACAAGTAGTCGATATCAAAATATTGGAATTGCTGTATTTGTAAGAAAAACAAATAAAGGCAACTATATTTATTCATTTGTACAACTATTCTCATAAATAACTAATAACTCTCACAAATTGTGGGAGTTATTTTTTGTAATAAAATCTTAACATCACAATACACCTACAAAATTTAAAATTTAGTAGGTGTATTGTGATACTCTAAATAATGAAAATTGTTTGGAAAAATATAATTATTATCAAGAGATATAACTGGTTTTCCTTTTTTATATTTATCATAATAAACTTTCCCATTATGATAGGTTTCTACTTCAAGATATTCAGATAAGGCATTTACTACAGATGTACCAACACCATGTAAACCTCCTGAAATTTGATATGTACCTTCTTTGAATTTACCACCTGCATGGAGAACAGTATAAATAACACGAAGAGTTGGAATTTTTGCTTTTGGATGGATATCAACTGGAATTCCACGTCCATCATCTTGAATGGAAATACTTCCGTCTTCATGTAAAATAATTTCGATATTTTTACAATATCCCAGCTAATTTTTTGCGTTTCGGAACACAATAAAACGGACCGCAGGAAAGCGAGGTCGAAAGATCGTGTTTTGCACTCAAGAATTTAATAAGTATTGCAAAGGGAAACCGCATAAACTATAGTATAATATAAGAACTATCGGAAAGTGTCATAAGGAGAAACAAAGGATGAGGAATGGAAAGAGACTTATTGCAATGGCAATGGCTGTTGTAATAGGCACAATGGAGTTACCTGCTTTGCATGCAAGGGCAGAGGATGTTGCCGGAATAGTGGAACAGACCGCGAATGATGGGAAAACTGTAACGCAGGATTTACAGCAGGGCTGGGTGCTGGAAGACGGATACTGGTATTATTATGAGGACGGTCAGTCGGTAACCGGTTGGAAAATGGTTGGTTCGACTTATTATTACATGTATGAAGATGGCAGGATGGCGGCAGATACTTGGATTGGCGAGTATTATGTAAATGCCAGCGGTGCCTGGATTGAGGGTAAGCGACCTGCTAAGTGGATGAAAGACAGCAATGGCTGGTGGTACAGAAATGAAAATGGCAGTTACCCGGTCAGCAGTTGGAAGCAGATTGATGGTGCGT
>ERZ825137.1073-NODE-1073-length-36687-cov-4.064479_pt1 | contig 36687 bp, 34 predicted proteins | sample MGYA00519873_ERZ825137 | MGnify/ENA primary metagenome ERZ825137 (study PRJEB31778, sample SAMEA3449190) | human gut metagenome | biome: human gut; feature: human-associated habitat; material: faeces | place: United Kingdom | collected 2010/2012 ...
AACCAATAATCCATTTGTTATGCAGAGTATGGATGGTCTGTGGTGGTCTTCGGATTCTTCGGATATAATGGATGCTGAAGAAGATAACGAAGAATCATCGGATGCGGATACAGAGGATTTCCCAGTGACAGAAGATACTCAGAACGGAGATGTGGTAGAAGATTATGAGGCAGAAGGACAGCATGATGGTCTGACGATTCAGAATGCGATGCTGGCGGTCTATAATTATCTTCAGGAGAATAATGCACTTCAAAATATGGCCTTCAGTTACACTGCGAATGCAAAAGGAGAAGTCTATGGTATTGTCAGTGAAACGCAGGAAACAAAAGATGGTAATACGGTAAATGTAAGATATTGTCTGTATGACAACGGAGCGAAGACGGATGCGGATGGTAATTCTTGCGAAGAACTGGTGTTAGAAAAAGTATATCCAGACGGTAATTACGAGACCGAATTGGTAGATTTTTATCTGGTAAATACGGATACGATGCAGGTGACAGATGAACAGAAGAATACGTGGTAAAATAAATTCTGGGGAAGTAGGTGCATTATATGACAATGGGAGAAAAAATAAAACAACTGCGAAGTGCAAATGGGTTTACACAAGAAATGCTTGCAGAAAAAATGAATGTGTCCGTTCGGCAACTGTAAGAGTAATTAACTGATGTTAGGAGCCTCAGTCTTTCGGAGGTTGGGGCTTCGATTTGTATCTATGATGATTGCCGGGTAACTTTATTGAATAAATACACATTGACAAGCATCTATGCGTAGGGTAATTTGATATATAGATGATTGCCTATGTGAGGTAGCGAAAATGGAAGCAAAGGATATGATACTAATATGTAAAGCATTATCGGATACAAATAGACTGGAGATTGTTCGGATGCTGTCAGACGGAGAAAAATGCGGATGTAAGATTCTGGATAAATTCAATATCACGCAGCCTACTTTATCACATCACATGAAAATATTGGTTGACTGTGGGATTGTAAATGACCGTAAGGAAGGCAAGTGGCATTATTATTCTCTGAACAAAAAAGTAATAAGAGAGGCAAGTTCATTTGTTGAAGCTTGGGGAAGGTAGGAAATGAAAGAAGAATGTATTATATGTAAAGCACCACTTATATATCTTGAAAAAGATGAAATGATGGAGTGTGTGTTATGCCATAAAAAGGAATTAAGCAAAACTAGATGTGAGCAGGGTCATTATGTATGTAATGAATGCCATACAAAAGGAATGGATGTAATTATAGACATATGTCTTAGTGAAACATCTAAGAATCCGATAGAAATTATAAGAAGAATGATGGCGCAGCCATTCTGTCATATGCATGGACCAGAGCATCATGTTATGGTTGGTTCAGCGCTTCTTACCGCATATAAAAATGCAGGTGGTGAGATTGATTTGCCGGAAGCTCTGCTTGAAATGATGAATAGAGGAAAAGCTGTTCCAGGCGGTGTATGTGGATTCTGGGGTGCTTGTGGCGCCGGAATTAGTACAGGAATGTTTATATCAATAATCTCAGGAGCGACTCCACTTAAAAATGAACCTTGGGGTCTGGCTAATAAAATGACTTCTAAGGCACTTGACGCAATCGGGAGCATTGGTGGACCAAGATGTTGTAAAAGGGATGCTCGGATTACCTTAAAAAATGCCGTCCGATATGTAAATGAACATTACAATGTTGAACTAGAATATAGCGAAAGAAAATGTGAATATTCAGAGAAAAATGAACAGTGCATTAAAGAGAGGTGTCCATTCTATGAATAAGAAGAAAATTGCATTTATTTGTGTTCATAATTCATGTAGAAGCCAGATTGCGGAAGCTCTTGGTAAGTATTATGCTTCGGACATATTTGAAAGTTATTCTGCCGGAACTGAAACAAAACCCCAAATTAATCAAGATGCTGTAAGATTAATGAAAGAGTTATATGGGATTGACATGGAAAAAGACCAGTATTCTAAGTTGATTTCTGATATTCCTCATCCAGACATTGCAATCTCTATGGGATGTAATGTTGGTTGCCCATTCATAGGACGTGCTTTTGATGATAATTGGGAACTTGATGATCCAACAGGAAAAACGGATGAAGAATTTGTTACAGTTATTAATAAAATAGAAGAAAACATATTAGAATTAAGGAAACAACTTAGCTAAGTAGATGACGTATGCAGCCACAAAAGCATTAAGCCTTGATGGATTTGATGCAGATGAGGTTAAGAGCCGTATTGCACTTATCACAATCGATAATGCCTATATCACATTCCGAATGAAAAATGGTACAAGCAGACAGGTGCTCAGAAAATACAAAAAGGGCTACAGCGGTTTTTCCACACGGCTGTTTTGTGGATACTGTGGGGGAATGCTTGAAGCAGATACTTGGAATATGGGACCCGCCGGAAAGAAAACAAAATATAAGGTATGGGTATGCAGAAACTGTTCTGCTCCAAGGGAGTTTGACAGTACATTTCAGACAGCAACACAGGAACTTTTTCATGAAGAACAGTGTGAAGGTTTATTTGCTCAGAATATAGAAAAAGCCATCAATTACGATGATAGGATAGATTTTTACTACAAGGAAGGTAAGGTGATTACATGACAAAAAGAGTAACCACTATCCCGGCTACGCTTAACAGGTTTGATTCCAAACCACTGCAAAGTGTAAGGAAACGAAAGGTCGCAGGCTATGGCAGAGTATCTACGGATACGGAAGAACAGGCAACGAGTTATGCTGCACAGGTTGATTATTACACACGATACATTAAGTCGAACTCAGAATGGGAGTTTGTAGGTATGTACACTGATGAGGGTATCACAGCAACGAATACCAATCACCGTGATGGATTCAACCAGATGATAGAGGATGCCCTTGCAGGAAAGATAGACCTTATTATCACAAAGTCAGTCAGCCGATTTGCAAGAAATACGGTTGACTCGCTTACAACGGTACGAGAACTCAAGGAAAAAGGCATAGAGATTTATTTTGAAAAAGAGAACATCTGGACACTTGATGCCAAGGGAGAACTGCTGATAACCATTATGAGTTCACTGGCACAAGAAGAATCAAGATCCATTTCGGAAAATACCACATGGGGAAAAAGAAAAGCATTTGCTGATGGAAAGGCGAGTGTTTCATTTTCCAGATTTCTTGGATATGACAGGGGACCGAATGGCGAGTTTATCATCAATGAAGAGCAGGCAGTCACAGTAAGATATATTTACAAAAGATTTCTTGAAGGACTTTCCACTTATCAGATAGCAAAGGAACTGACTCAAATGGGAGTAAAAACTGCTGCCGGAAAGGATAAGTGGTATACGAGTTCGGTTCTCAGCATTCTGAAGAATGAAAAATACAAAGGTGATGCACTGCTGCAGAAGTCTTTTACTAAGGACTTTCTAACACATAAGCGAGTCGATAATAAAGGCGAAGTGCCACAGTATTATGTGGAAGGACACCATGAAGGCATTGTGACAGCTGACCAGTTCGAGCAGGTGCAGGCAGAACTTTATCGAAGACAGAATATGGACAGGTACAGCGGAGTGGGATGCTTTTCTTCCATAATAAAGTGTGGGGAATGTGGTTCATGGTACGGAGCCAAAGTCTGGCATTCCAATGACAAGTACAGGCGGGTGATTTACAGATGCAATAAGAAGTATGGGAAAGGCTGTAAATGCAAGACACCGCATATCACCGAGGATGAAATCAAGGAAATGTTCATCAAGGCAGCAAATGAACTGTTTTATGAAAAGGATGAAATCATAGAAAACACAAAGACAATGATGGATATGGTCTGCAATACAGATGACCTTGATAAGGAATTAGGGGATAAGGTCACAGAACTGAATATCATTGCAGAACAGATGCAGACAGCCATAGCAGAGAACAGCCGGACGGCACTTGACCAGAATGAATATGAAAGAAGATATGTTGACCTTACCGAAAGGTACAATACTATCAAAGCAGATTATGACAAAATCTCAGAACAGATTGAAAGCAAAAAGGCTCAGAGAGAATTATTCAAGGGATTCATCGGGGCATTGGAAAAGCAGGGTGCGTTGTTAGAAGAATTCGATGAGGGACTTTGGAGCAGCCTTGTGCAGGAAGTGGTGGTAAATACCAAGGACGATATACGATTCATATTTAAGAACGGATTTGAAATAAAAACGAGATAAATTAAATCCTGATTTGACACATATTATAATAGAAGAAAAAATTCAGAAATTTGATTATAAAAGGTCAGATTCGTCAGTAACCATCGGGCTTGACGGGTTTGACTTTTTATATTGCAGAAATATGACATAAAACAGATGTGCGATTTTGCCGATATAAGGTATAATAGATGTGTTGAGTTTAACAAATAAGAATTTGTCGAAGCTTGTTCGGATAATAGGATAATTAAGAATAGTTTTGTAGTTGGAGGAGATAATGGATCTGATTGAAGAGTTAAAAAATTATTGTGCTATAGAGAATCCGGTTGGGGCATTAATGTTATCCGGAGAGTGGGGGTGTGGTAAAACACATTTTATTAAGAAAAAATTTATCGAAGAAATTAAAGATAAATATGTTTGCGTGTGTGTTAGTTTATTTGGTATAGACTCTTTAGATAATTTGAGAGTTGAAGTGAAGAAAAAATGGTTGGAGGAAGCAAGTAAAATTGATAATTTGAATGAAACAAAGATTTCCAAGATTGCAGAGTACTATAAAAAAATTTTTGATACAATCAAAGATAGTTTGCCTGAAAATTGGAAAAAAAGAGGAGAAGTAGTTTCTTCTGTTATGGATCTAGTTAATTTTGTGCCTATTAGTAATGAAATTTTTGAAAAAAGGGTTATACTTGTATTTGATGATTTAGAGAGAACAAATATTTCTTATACAGATCTACTGGGATGTATTAATGATTATTGTGAAAATCAAAACTTTAATACGATTATTGTTGCAAATGAGGAAAAAATAAAAAATAAATCAGGTAATGAATTATCATATAATGAAATAAAAGAAAAAATAGTGCAAAGATGTATTGCTTTTGTTCCTGATTATGATGACGTTGTATCAGATACTATAGAGTCAACGGCTCATGATAACGGGTATAAGGAACTTCTTACAAAAAACAAGAAATTATTGGTTAAGATTTTATCAGGGGATTTTAATGATAAAGCATTCATTGAACGGTATGAGACTGAAAAATACAAGTTTGGTGATAGCAGGAAAAAAGAAGATTATCAAAAAGAAGGGGAAAGAATACGAAAATTGTTAGCACAAAGATCACATAATATACGAAGTTTTAAATGTGCTATTCAAGATTTTGAACGTGTATATATGAAGTTGGTGAATTCGGGAATTCAAGACTGCAGTAATTGGCTCTTTTCCTTTACATGTCTTATGATGGCTAATAAAGCAGGATTGCTTCAAGAAAATCCGAGATACGGAACCCTTTTTTTGTATAGTGATGTAGAAAAACTTTATCCCGAATTATTTGATCATAAGTTTATTGTGGATGGATTCTCAGAGTGGATTATCCATGGAAAGTGGAATGATGATGTTATCTCGAAAGAGATACTGTTTTTTTTGGAAAAAGAGAAAGCTGCCACCCCACTTGACATTATTAAGACGCATTATCTACCTGAAATCGATGATGAAGTAATTGATGAAGGATTTAAAGATTTATTAGAAGAAGTATATGCGGGAAAATTATCGTTAGATGAGTATATGGATTTCCTTTATAATTGTTACTATGCTAGAATATATGATTTGGATTTACCCACAATCGATTGGGAAAGAGTAAAAGATGGTATTAGAATGCAAATAAAATATTTGCTTAAATCTGATGAAGTTGATAGCCATTCTCACAGAATGATTTTGGATGATAATAAAGATAATTTCACAGAAGATGAATTATCAGCATACCAGATTATAAAAGAATTTAGAGATAATGATATATGGATTTATGAAAATAATCAAAAACTTTATATTGATTTAATTAACTCAAATTTAAATGCTGCTTTTAGAGATCTGGGGTACAAAAGATACAATAAATTTTCTCTTGAGATGGAAATTGCAACAATTACGGCTTTTAAGAATGCTAATAATAATGATAAATATCATTTTTCTGAGTGGTTTGTTAGAATTTGGGGACAATACTGTAATTCACCAGAGATTGATGAGCAAGCAACGATAGTATCGCTCAAAAAATTAAGAGATGATTTGGACTCTGTGATGCAGGAATATAAAGCAAAAAGCAAGAATATTGCAGCTGGGCATACGCAAGAATTCATTAAAAAATTGGATACCATTATAAAAGCGGAAAGTAAGCATGTGCAAGTAGAACAGTAACTATTCCTGTATCCTCCTATTATAAGTGCGTCAGAGTATGATGAGACACAGGCTAACAGAAAAGAACGGAGTAATGTGGTAACTACAGAGGATGGAAAGAAGAGAAAACCTGTGAGATACAAAAGTGTATAGTTAGCCTACTTTTTAAGAATGGCTGTCCAAATGCTGTTTACCGGGTCATAAGAGTAAGCCGGATATGAGAATATTTAGAAAAGCCTTGAATTATGGGCATTTACGAAGGGGGTTCAAATGAACCCCCTTTTGAACACCCCAGAGGAAATAAGGTTAAATTGTATCAAGTTCAGTGTTCCAACGAATCCCTGTTTGTGCGGGTATTATCCGAATCGGAATTGATGTCATTGTATCCAGACATAGATTGCTGGGTATCAGTAGCTCATATACTTGGTTTGCCGATATACTTCAAACGAAGTGAATTTGAAGTATGCCAACATATCTTGTTTTTTTGATAATATTGGATATAATGATACCAAATCAAGATTTACTAAATCATGATTTGATATTGATAGAGGCATTATTGTGTTTGTTGGAAGAGAATCGGAAATGCAACTGTCAAATTAATGAACCAGAGGCAACTTGTTGATTATGCAGTGAAATGGATGGAAGAAAACAGATAAAATCCGATCGGGGAAGGGAAAGAAGAATGGATATATATGAATATGGAAATGAGCAGGCATCCGTTGTCCTGATTGAGATGGTGGGAGAACATAATCTTCCGGGAATCGAACAGGAAATTATGGAAATCCGAAGATTAATCGATATGGATTTCCGATTCATAGCAGTGAAAGTGAATAATTGGAATCAGGATTTATCCCCTTGGAATGCCGAAGCGGTATTTGGAACAGAAGAATTTGGTAATGGTGCAAAAAGTACATTAGATGAAGTCTTGAAATTATGTACGGATACCAGTAAATATTACTGTATCGGTGGATATTCCATGGCAGGATTATTTGCCCTGTGGACAGCAATGCAGACAAATCGGTTTGATGGTATTGCGGCAGCATCGCCATCTATCTGGTTTCCGGGATTTTTGGAATACATGAAACGACAGAAGGTACAAAGTGATTGTATCTACCTGAGTCTGGGAGATAAAGAGGAAAAGACCAGAAATGCCGTTATGGCACAGGTTGGTAATTGTATACGACAGGCATATGCATGGTTAGATGAAGAAGGAATACAATGCACATTAGAGTGGAATCAGGGGGGACATTTTAAAGAGCCGGATATACGGATGGCAAAAGCCTTTGCCTGGGTAATGAAAAATTTGACAAGAAAATAGATGCTGTTTTATGATAACGAAAATGGTGAACAAAGGAGTACTTTAATCAAAAGAGGTGCAGAATGATTATTCAGACAGGAATGAGAACGGATATACCGGCATTTTATTCAAAATGGCTATTGAATCGAATAAGAGAAGGCTTTGTATATGTAAGGAATCCGTATAATCCTAATCAGGTGACAAGATACAGTCTTTCACTGGAGGTTGTAGATCTAATCGCATTTTGTACCAAGAATCCGGCGCCCATGCTGCCATATCTAGATGAATTAAAGAATTATGGTCAATACTGGTTTGTGACGATCACGCCGTATGGAAGAGATATTGAACCAAATGTTCCGGACAAAGAAGCTGTAATGAGAAGTTTTCAGCAATTGTCACAGACTGTGGGCGTGGATAGTGTAGGGTGGAGATATGATCCTATTATCGTAGATTCAAAGCATACGGTAGAATGGCATATATCTGAATTTGAGAAAATGGCAGCTACACTTAGCGGCTATACAAGAACGTGTGTTATCAGTTTTATTGATATTTATAAAAAAGTGCAACGGAATTTTCCGGAGGCAAAGGCGATACAGAAAAAAGATCGTATTACCATTGGAAAGGCTTTGATAGAGATTGCTGCCCAATATGGTATGACGATCAAACCGTGTGCGGAAGGAAATGATCTTGCCGTATATGGAGCGGATTGTTCCGGGTGTATGACAGTGGCTACATATGAGAAGGCACTTCATAGCAGATTGGAAGTTCCTAAGAGAAAGACAAATCAAAGGGATGGTGCGTGCGCCTGCCTGTTAGGTGTAGATATCGGTGCGTATGATACTTGTGGTCATTTGTGTAAGTATTGTTATGCGAATACAGATGCAGCATTGGTGAATCAGAATAGAAGAAAGCATGATCCAGATTCACCGTTTCTGTTAGACGGAAGTATGCCGGGAGATGTTATACACGAAGCAGTACAGAAAAGCTGGATCGACAGACAGATGTGTCTGGATCTGGAGGATATGATTTAGAACAAAAGTGGTTTTATTATTTGGAGAGGAGATATGACAAGGATGAAATTGACGAAAGAAGAGAAACATAAGCAATGCCTGAAAGAGATCAAAGCAACATTACTGGTTGTATTGATCTGTTTTTTGTGGCATGTGCTTACTGCATTTTTATTAAATTCTACGGGATGGGTGATATTCCATATGCCGGCATGGTTTGTGGTTTCGGTATTTGGTACGGTCATTCTTGCAATAATAGGAGTCTTTGTACTCCTCCGGTTTGTATTTATAGATTTTTCTTATGATGAGGAGGACGAAGATGAATAAGGATCAGATTATCATTTTATCCGTTTTTCTTGGATATTTGCTTTTTAATGTGATTTTGAGCTTTGTGTATAGCAAAAAGGAAGAAAAACAATTGAAAGGTTCTTCGGAAGAGAAGTATTTCATTGGCGGAAGAAATATGAACGGTATCGTTCTTGCTATGACGATCATGGCAACTTATACGTCTGCAAGTTCTTTTATCTCCGGACCAGGGGCAGCGGGACTTACTTATGGCTATGCACAGGTGTGGATTGCAGCAATACAGGTTCCGGTTACATTCCTTGTGCTTGGCGTGTTGGGGAATAAGCTGGCACTTGTTTCCCGTAGAACAGGTGCATTTACCGTAGTCGGTTATTTTAAGGCACGATATAAGAGTGATGCACTGGTAATCATTACAAGTCTTGGGTTGATCGCATTCTTTATTGCACAGATGATCAGTCAGTTTACGGGTGGAGCAACTCTGATTGCTTCGATTACCGGAATGGATCATGTGACATCTCTTTTGATCTTTGGAACGGTTGTTATTCTGTACACGGCTGTCGGTGGATTTAGTGCAGTTGTGATCACGGATACGATTCAGGGAATTGTCATGTGTGTGGGAACATTTCTGTTTATACTGTTTGTATTGAAAGCAGGAGGGGGACTGGCATCGATTGATGCAGGTCTTGCTGCTAATCTGCCGGATATATACAATGATATTTTTTCTAAGTACACGCCGGGTGGTCTGCTTAGTTATTGGATTTTAGTAGGTTTTGGAACATTAGGACTTCCACAGACTGCGGTGCGTGCGATGGGATTTAAGGATACGAAGAGTATGCATAAGGCTATGTGGATTGGTGTATTAACGTGTGGCTTTGTTATTATCGGTATGCATTTGGCCGGTGCATGGGCTGGTGCTTTGGTAGATACCGATAATCTGCCGACTTCTGATTACTTCATTCCGTATATTGTGCAAAAGATCATGCCATCCGGTATTGCGGCTATATTTTTAGCGGCACCAATGGCAGCGGTTATGTCTACTGCGGATTCGCTGTTGATTCTCGCAACGGCAGCAATTGTAAAGGATCTGTGGAAAAATTATGTAGTGAAGGATGATCCGGCTAAAAACGAAACATATGAAAAACATGTAAAGATGGTAAGTACGATTGTTACCATGGTATTAGGAGCGATTGTTATTGTGTTGACGGTCAATCCACCGGATATTATCTTCCTGCTTAACATGTTTGCATTTGGCGGCTTGGAATGTACGTTCTTCTGGCCGCTTGTGGGAGGTCTTTTCTGGAAAAAAGGAACCGGATTGGCAGCGGTTTGCAGTAGTGTAGGTGCGATCGCAACCTATATTTTTGCAACCTATTTTATCCATATTGCAGGACTGAATGCAGTTGTGTGGGGACTGTTAGTAGGTGGAATACTGTATTTTGTGATCGGGGAGATAACGGGAAGAAAAGGATTGGATGCCGATATTTTAGATAAATGTTTCTAAAACAATGGATTCATAGCAATATCGCGGTATTCCTGCCGAGAAGAGCAATATGGTTCAAATTGGAAATGACGGTTATAAAATCATAAAAAGGACAAACACCGGAGTATCACCGGCTTCAAATCCGCTGCGAAAGGCATAAAAAGAGTTGACACCTGAATTACCGTAAAGTTGGCGCATCTGTATGTTTTGTAAGCGTGCATTATAGCATTTTAATTTATATATTTTTTGCGATATTCATTGGGTGAAATGAAGGCATATTTCCGGAAAACACGGGAAAAATGTCCGGGAGAAGAAAAACCAAGATACACACTGATAGCAGTTAAAGATTTATTTGTGTAGTGGAGGAGGTATTTGGCTTCTTCTATTTTTTTACTGAGTATAAAATCAGTGAGAGTGATATTACTTTCTGCTTTAAATCGTTTTGAAAGATAGGATCTGCTCATAAAAAACTCTTTTGACATAGCCTCTACAGTAATTGCTTCCGATATATGATGATTAATATAATTAGATACATCCGAAACGAGCTGGGATGTATGACTTCCTTCGTGCAATTGATTTACATGTTTGGCAAAGTCCATAATCATAAGATGACGCAGATTAATAATTTCATAATAATCATTTGATGATTCGCAATTTTGAATGTAGCTACTACTTAGCGTGAAGGCATCGTCTGGACTCATGCCTCCATGAATGGCTGCACGGGAGACAAGTGTAGAGGTAACGATGAATGTGTCTTTTAATTGACGGAGCTGGTTGTCAGACATTGTGCCTACCTTTAGAGCGGATGAATCTTTAATCAGTTCGGATAAAGACATATAATCTCCTTTTCGAATCAGATTCATTACGTTCTGTTCCAGATCATAAGTATTGTGAAGATTTTGATCCTGTTCAAAAAGTTCTTTGGAGAAAATTCTGTCGGCATTAAGGCTGTTTATAGATTTCATAAGTTGTGTCTGTAAGGAACCATTAATAAAAATATCCTGAAGATAACATTTCTCATTGTTTAATATGTAATTAAAAAAACACATAATCTGCATAAGACTTTCTAATGGTATATGAATGATCTCCCGCATGGCAATTATAAAATCGTCAACATCTGCACTATCTACATTTAATTGAGAAGCCAGTTCCTGAAGCGTTGTTATAGAATCAGAAACCTGACTTGTAGGACCGATTACGATCTTATAGTCATTGGAATTGAGGACACCATAGTAGCTAAACTGTGGAGTTAAGAAATAACTGATATGTTCAGATATTTTTAAGATGTCTGACTGATATATAGAAATGGGATCTTTAACAAGTTTAACTGTGGAATGGTAAAAAATAAGTGTATTGTTTTTATAAATGTGAATAGGAACCCCGAAGAGATTACCTGTTATAGTACCGATATAATCATAATCAATGGCTTGCATGGTAGAACCTCCTTATAATTTGAACACAATTATACTATTATGGACACAAATGTGCAAGATATGTGTAAAAGACAATGATATAATCACTTTTCAGAAAAAATATAAGAAAGGAACCTATGAATCATGTACACAAACCATGCAGAAAAGAAAATCGAAAATATGAAACTACAGGAAAGAATAGCTTATGGATACAAGAAAGTAATTATAATGATGCTTATTTCAGGGCTGCTTTCCATAATGGCGATCGGTATATTGTTCGCCAGCCTTATAAATTATGTTGGGAAAATTAATGCTACCGATATAGCGGTCAAAATGTGCCGGGTAGATGTCAATGCCGCAGCGAGAAATGTAAGAGAGATGGCATTAAATGATGATACATCTTCTTATGATGATTATGAAAACACCATAACATCATTACTTACAGATGTTGATGCTCAGTTAAAAATAATAAAAGAAACAGGTGTTATTTCAGATAAGGATTATAAAGAATATGCCACAACGTTATCTGATTGGCATGATATCAGTTCTTCTATTTTAGAAGAGATCAAATCAGGAGATCAGAAGCAGGGTACAGAGGATATTCTTACGAAATGTACACCAGCATTAAATAAATTAGTAGATCTTGCTTCGAAATTAGATGATATTACAGATAAAGCCAGTGATAAGGCAGTAAGGAATACAATAATATGTGCTATTACAGGAATTATCTGTATTATTTTCTTTTTAACTCTGGCATGGGTGATTTCAAGAAAAATAAGCAAAAAAGTTCTTTCCAGCATTTTGGAACCGTTACATGCGATTGAGGATGTTGCAAAAGAATTAACAGAAGGAAACTTACATAGTATGTTAGAGTATCATTCGGAAGACGAAATTGGACGATTGGCACATAGTATGCGTAAATCCATCCGGATTCTGGGTTCTTATGTGGATGATATAGACCGTGCAATGAAACTGTTTTCAGAAGGGAATTTTGATGTACAGCCTGACGTGGAATGGAAAGGGGATTTTATCGGAATTCTGAATTCCTTTATGACATTTGAGAAAAGTATGGCAGATATGGTAAAGGGAATACAAGGGGTTTCGAATCAGGTGTCTGGCGGTGCAGAACAAGTGGCATCCGGTGCAACGGAGCTGGCAGATGGAGCTATGAATCAGGCAGCGGCGATAGAGGAATTAACGGCAACGGTTGAGAATGTTTCCGAACAGGTAAAGAAAAATTCAAATGCGGCAGATGAGATTAGTACGAAAGTAGAAAATCTTGGAAGTGATATTTTAGAAAACAATAATCAGATGCATGAGATGGTCAATTCCATGCTTGAAATTAAAGATGCGTCCGTGCAGATTGATAAAATTATTGAAACAATCAATGAGATCGCATCACAGACGAATCTTCTTGCGTTAAATGCTTCCATTGAGGCTGCAAGAGCCGGCGAAGCAGGTAAGGGATTTACTGTTGTAGCAAATCAGGTCAATCAGTTGGCAGATCAGAGCTCACAGGCAGTAAAAGAATCATCTGCATTAATTAAAACCTCGGTCAATGCGGTTGGAAAAGGTGTTTTGATAGCAGAGGAAACCGCACGACAGTTAGAAAAGATTGCAGAAGATTCAAAGACGATTACAGAAGAGGTATCCGGTATTGCAGAGACACTCGCAGACCAGACAACGGAGATACAGCAGATCAATGAAGGAATAGAACAGATTAATGATGTTGTACAGAGTAATTCCGCAACTTCTGAAGAGTGTGCGGCAACGAGTCAGGAAATGAGTGGCGAAGCAGAACGTTTACGTAATATGATACGGGAAATTAAAGTGGCTGAATTTAAATAAACAGGGAATGTGTTTCGTATTGGCTTGAAAAGGATAGTTAGATATGAGTGAATATATAGGTGAAATGTTTACGAAAATAGATTTTGATAAGATTATTAACATAATTGAATCATCTATGGATGACTATTTGTATGTGATGGATTTACAAGCAGATACCTATAGGATTTCTCCTTTCGCACTGGAAAGATATCTTATCGGTTATTAAACATTATGATATTACACCTGAAAGTTTATGTGTGGAGATAACAGAGAGCGGATATATGGATATGACACCCCGTTTTTGTAATTTAAGAAAAAAACTTAAAGATAATAAGATCTCTTTTGCACTTGATGATTTTGGAACCGGATATTCAAATTTGCATTGTATTTGTGATATGAATCCGGATTATGTGAAAATAGATAAAGATTTTACTACAAGGGCGATGAGTAATGCACGGGATTATGAATTGTTTAAAAAGATCATAGATATGGTGCACAGTATCGGCATAAAAATATGCATAGAAGGTGTAGAAAAAAGTGAGTGGGATCAGATATTAAAAAAATTAAATGTAGACTATCTGCAGGGATATCTGTTTGGAAAACCACGTGCGAAGAAACGGTTTGTTGACGAATTCCTGCTTTCATAAGCCAGATGCTAAGACGCAGAGCAAAAACGGAATGTTTGTGCCTGCGTTTTTTTCATAAGGTTGTATCGGAGTGGAAGAAAATGACGAATATTGTAGAAATATGACAAAAATAGGTATGCGAATTTATGGATATAAGGTATAATAGATGTGTTGTGGTAATTATATTGGTGGAATTTATTATATGAGGAGTAAATACTAATGAAAAGAAGCGGTTTGTGTATTTGTTTTTGCCTATTTTGTTTAACCGGATGTGCAAAGGTTGATCAGGTTGCTATGGATCTGGCTAAGGAAAAATCAGGTATATTGGTCGATCAGGAATACTTACAGTATGAGAATTTAAAGAAAAACCATAAGCTAAATGATAAAGGGGAGTATAGTGATTCTAATATAGAAAACAAGAAAGAAGTTGTAAAGGATGGATCTGTTTACGTTACAATAGCGGATAATCCGAACTTGGCATTTGTTTTTTATAAAGATAAAGAACATACTCAAATGGTAGAATCTAATGCGTACTATAATCCGGGAGATTGCATTTATTATGATAAACCTATTGTTTCAAATAAGAACAGTGATAAATATGTTTTTTCAGGATTCAGAATTTATGATGTTTCGAATTCTGGAGAAAAAATAAATGAAATAAGTTGTAATTCGGACTTGAAAGAGGGGTATATTCAGATTCCCGGGAATTATACCGGAAGTGATTTGATGCTTGTACCGATAGGAGATTATGAGGAAAGACTTCTCAAATTCAAGGATTATTATATTGATGAAAATGGAAACGAAAATGATATTAGTGGAACATGGATTGTAAATGACGGAACGGTGAATGTCGATGGAAACACAGCAACAATAGATTCTATTTTGGATTATTCGGTTACATATATGTATGACAATAATGATTATTATGTTGTCACCACAAATCCCAAGAATATAAATGATGCTTTAGATGATGGGTGCGTGCAGTTCGAAAATCAGTCAGCAACAAATGGTGTCGATAAGTTTGAAGTTGAACTGCATAGATATATTGATGTCAAACTTACGGTTAAGGGTACAAAAAGTGTCATAGTAAATGGAGAAAGAAAAAAAGTTAAGAAAAATAAACCGATTGAAGTAAAACATTTAAAGGTTGGCGACATGATTACTGTTGTATCAGAGGAAAAGTGTACATTTGAAAGTGATAATGTTAAAGTAGATACTTCGGAAGAGGTTAGTGAAGGATACAAGTATACATTAACCGTCAGAGATGTAAGCAGATGAAAGGAGCTATAAATGGAATTCAAGGATATAATGAATAAACTGTTCAGGGGAATGGGTAAATGGATTTTTCCTGTTTTAGCAATTGCTTCGATAGTGTTACTGTTTTTTGTTATTTTTCCAATGTGCAATGATGCTGATGAAGTAGGAAAGGGAGTAGGAGACACCACGGGAAAACTGGTGGGGAAAGCAATTGGTACATATAAGGGCGTTACGGAAGGTGTTGAAGTTGGGTATGAAGAGGGGAAACAACAAGGATTAAGTAATGAAGATACGATTACTGAAATTAAAAATACAATGGAAAGCGTTGGCAGACTAGAGGTGTTAAAGGCACAGGTGAAAATCGATAAGTGTCAAAAAGTAGGGGAAAAATATGCAGTATTATATGTGAATGATTGTAACGCAGTATATACAGTTGATCTAAACGAAGCAGAAGTTGTGCAAACAGATGATTCCATTGTTATTAGAGTTCCAGAACCGGAGATGACGGCTTATAAAGGAAATCCTGAAAAAAAAGCAGAATATAAAGCTGTATTTTCGTTTGGAAATGCAGAAGATGGAAAGATTGCGTATGAGAATTCAGAAATTAAAACAAATGAAGAAGTTAAGGATAAAATGTCAAATTATACGGAGTTAATGAATCAAGCGAAAAAAGCAGCAAAGGCACAAGTAAAAGATCTGGCAGACTTATTTAATCTTGACGGAGCGACAATAGATGTTGAATTTTTGAAGTAAGGAGATTGCACAATGAGAAAAAGAAATAGGGTTGAGAAACAAAAGAAGAAGGATAAATTTAATGTACTAATCTATTTGTCACTTATAGCATTTGTGATTTTCTCAGGTGCGTGCTGTTATTATTTTAGACAGTCTGTGCTTAAGATGGCTTCTGCTACTCAACAGGCATACCAGAAGACTAAGGCGGAAGAAAGCGGCAAGGTGTATGATGATTTTTTTGATGCAGGTAAAAACTTTGCTGAAGAGCAGCTTCATTCTTCCAATAGGGTATATATTCAAATAGGAAAAATCCAAGAGGAAGAAAAATTAGAAGTTCTTCGTGTGAGTGATGTAGATTATATTATTTGGGATAAAGATGATAAAGATAATAAGTATGATATTACTTCGTGGAGAAAGGTTCCTGCGATGGGTGTTTTTACAGTTAATTTGAAGGCAAGTGAAATAATAAAGGATGACGAAAGAAAATATGTGTTGGTTCGCATTCCGTCTCCACAATTAACTGATTTTACACTGGATGATGAGAATAAAGAGACACTATTTTTCCATACCGGTCTGTTTGATAACTCTCCGGGAGATGGAGCTGATATTACGGCAGAACAAGATAAGGAGGCATATAGGAATCTAAAAAAATCTATGAGTACCAATTCTGATTATTATCAACAATCGAAAGATTCAGCAAAAACGACAATCAAAAATCTTGTTGCTCAAATGAATCCGGATATTAATGGACTGATAGTTGATGTGGAATTCATAGATGAAGATGATTGAAGTGAGCCGCCATTTTGTGGTGGTGTGGAGTCGATATTATAAGTGATATGTAGATATTCATTGTAAAAGAATATGGTATAAGTTTTTATGGCGGTTGCTAGTATTACTGGCAACCGTCTTTTTTATTCGCAAAATTTACAAGGCCTAGTATGAGGTCTTTGCATTTTTATATTAAAAAAGCTTTGACTGCACGTTACGTGCAGTTTTAGGGTAAAGGAGGTGGGAGATATGTATGCATGAGTTAAAAACCTTACGCGAAGTGTGTGATCTGTTAGGAGTGTCAAGGCGAGCAGTTCAGGGTTATGAAAAAGTAGGGCTTGTAGAACCATCAGGTAGAAACAAGTATGGATATTTACTATATGATTGCAGGGCTGTGGATACGATTAGAAGAATCAAACAATTTCAGTCGTTCGGATTTCAAATAAAAGAGATCCGAGAACTGAAGAATTTGCCAAAAGGAATTGTAAGAGAAGAGCTGCAAAAGAAAATTGTAATTCTGGAAACAAGAAGAAAAGTGCTTGACGAAACAATTATTGATGCAAAGGCATTGTTGGAAAAACTCGATTCAAGTAAATAATGATTGGAGGAATTAAAATGAAGAAATTATTATGTGTATGTGTGATGAGTTGCGTGTTGGTGGGGGTATGTGCTTGTGGAACAAGACAGAGTATGCCGATTACAGCAGAGGAGACTAGTGAAGTAACGACAGCGAAGGAGACAGAAGAGGTTAGCGTTGAGGAAGACACGACGGAAGAACTTAAGGAAACATCAAATTCACAAGAAGAGATTGTCGGTAGTGATGCCGTTACTCCTGAGTTTAAAGAACTAATGGATTCTTATGAGGCGTTTTTTGATGAATATGTAGAATTTATGCAAAAGTATATGAAAGCAGATGCGAATGATATGGTTGCAATGATGGCTGATTATACAGAGTACCTAAAAGCTTATACCGAGATGATGGACAAAATGAATGCAATTGATCAAAATGAATTATCCACAGCAGATAAATTATATTATATTGACGTTACCGGGCGAATCAATCAAAAGTTAATGAAAGTTGCAGTAGCGTCTTAGGAATAGGCAATGATAGGGAGCCTCCAGGCAAGTAATGTTGTTTGGAGGCTTCTTACATATAAATGTTTCTAAAACAATGAATAATATCTACAATACTTTGCGTATTATATAGAATATGGAATATGATTACTTTGCGCACTATGTATATAATTGTCGAAAATTACTTTGCGCACTGTATGTATAATTGTTGAAAATTACTTTGCGTACTGTTATAATATGTAGAGAAAGGTGGAAAATGCAATATGATTAAAAGAAAGATTTATCAAAAAATATTAAGATGGAAGGAAAGCACAAATGGTACAAAAGCACTCCTGATTGAAGGAGCACGTCGAATTGGTAAGTCTACAATAGCAGAAGAATTTGGTAAAAAAGAGTATAAAAGTTATATATTGATTGATTTTAATAAGGCAACTAAAAAAACGATGGAAAGCTTTGAGGATCTTAACAATTTGGATGTTTTTTTTCAGACAATTATGCTTGAGTATAACACCCGGTTGTTTGAAAGAGAATCACTCATAATATTTGATGAAATACAAAAATTTCCGAAGGCTAGGGAAGCAGTTAAATATCTTGTTGCAGATGGAAGGTACGATTACATTGAAACAGGTTCACTTATTTCTATTCGTGAAAATGTAGATAATATTACAATTCCTTCTGAGGAACGTAAAATAAAAATGTTTCCGGTCGATTTTGAAGAATTTATGTTGTACATGAATGAAGAACTTCTGCTAGAGTATATCAAAAAATGTTTGGAAATGAAACAACCATTGGATCAGAAAATGCATCAAAAGGCAATGCACATTTTCAAAGAATATATGCTGGTCGGGGGGATGCCGCAGGCTGTAGTTGCATTTAAGGAGAATGCAAGAGATTTTGCAGCCGCAGATATTGAAAAAAGAGATATTCTTTCTCTATATCGTGACGATATTAAAAAAGCTGCAAAACGATACAATTCCAGAGTGTCTGCTATTTTCGAAAATATACCTGCATATTTATCAACGCATGAGAAAAGAGTTGTATTAAGTGAAATAGAATCGAATGCAACATTTGCTCAATATGATGATCCTTTTTTTTGGCTGGACGATTCCATGATATGTAATCTGTGTTATAAATGTAATGATCCAAATGTCGGATTCAGCCTAAATAAAAATGAGTCATTTGTAAAATGTTATATGGGAGATACGGGGTTGCTTGTTAGTCTTGCGTTTAATGAAAATGAGATTATGGAGCAACAATTATATAAACAGATTATGAATGAAAAATTATCTCTAAATCAAGGCATGATTTATGAGAACATGATTTCTCAAATGATTGTAGCGATGGGACGAAAGTTATATTTTTATACCAGGTATAATGAAGAAAAACATAGGAATGATATAGAAATAGACTTTTTGCTTTCTAATGAAAGTAAAATGAATTTTAGAATGTATCCAATAGAAGTGAAGTCATCGAAAAACTATTCGGCAATTTCGCTGGATAAATTTAAAGAGTTATATGAAAAGAAAATTGCAATATCATATATTGTTCATCCAAAGAATCTCTTGGTGGATGGGGAAATAATAAAAATACCACCATATATGTTCCCTTTTGTTTTTGAAGTATAGAGAATAGTTATTTAGTAAGATCAAATAAACCAGACGATTATCACATTTTAAGGAAAACTGTAAGAAGATTGTAAGATGCGTATGATAGAATGAACGTATCAACAGGAAAGGAAGAGATGAAATGAACATTTTATCAACGCATGATCTTACAAAAATATATGGAAATGGAGATAATGAGGTACATGCATTATCCCACGTTTCCCTTGATATCGAAGAAGGTACATTTGTTTCTATTATTGGAAGTTCGGGAAGTGGCAAATCAACGCTACTTAATCTGTTAGGAGGACTTGACCGGCCGACAAGCGGAGAGGTCATCGTAGATGGCAAATCTATCTTTGAAATGCGGGACGAGGAGCTTACCATTTTCAGAAGACGGAAGATCGGATTTGTATTTCAGAATTACAATCTGATGCCGATTCTGAATGTATATGAGAATATTGTACTTCCGATTGAATTAGACGGAGCAAAGATTGATGAGGCTTATGTGGAAAGAATCATGGATATGCTGAAGCTTTCCGAAAAACGATACGCGATGCCGAATCAGTTGTCGGGTGGTCAGCAACAGAGAGTCGCCATTGCTAGGGCATTAGCAGCAAAACCGTCGATTATCTTGGCGGACGAACCGACCGGTAATCTGGACAGTAAGACCAGCATGGATGTTATTGCATTATTGAAGCTGACCAGCAAGGAGTTTGCACAGACCATTGTTATGATCACACATAACGAAGAGATTGCTACCATTGCCGACCGGATGATACGGATTGAAGATGGAAAGATTGTTTCCTCTGAGACAAAAGGGGGAAATGCGGATGCTTAAGAACAATAATCAGACAGCAATCAATCGTATCTATCATCGGATGTTGAAGCAGAACCGGGTTCGTAATGTAATCGTTATTCTTGCCATTGTATTGACAACCTTTATGTTTACGGCAGTATTTACACTAGGCTTTTCTATGGCAAGGAATATAAATCAGATGCAGCTTCGTTTACAAGGAACAAAGGCATCGATCACAATTGAACACCCAACGGAAGATCAGGTAAAGGAGATCGGGCAATGTCCTTCTCTTTGGGCAGCGGGAATTCAGATAGATGCCCGGAGGGTTGCGAGTGAGGATGGAGAATGTCAATATCTCCTTCAATATTATGATGCGACGGAATTTGAGAAGAATCTGCAGCCGGCGATTACAGATCTGCAAGGAACTTATCCGAAAAATGAGAAGGATATTATGTTAACCAAACAGACGCTTGACAATCTTGGTATTCAGACCCCGCAGATCGGTCAGGATATTGTATTTATGTTAGATGGAAAGGAACAGTTGTTTCAATTATCCGGCTGGTATACATGTTATAGCAAAGGCAATACAACGTTGGTGTCTAAGGCATATATGGATAAGTCGGGATTTACGATGCAGGAGAACGGACGCGTCAGTATTTCCGCCAAAGAGGGAAAACAGGAGAGCTTAAGGGATGAATTAGAGGAACAGGTGACGTTACGAAAGGACCAAAAGATTGATGCAAGCTATGATGCGCAGTCAGAAAATGGTTCCAATCGTGTTATGATTGCGATCAGTATTGGATTGATTGCGGCGATGATTGTGTTAAGCGGGTATCTGTTGATCTATAATGTGATGTACATTTCTGTGACAAAGGATATTCGTTTCTATGGAATGTTAAAGACGATTGGTGCTACGATGCCGCAGATTCAGCAGATTGTGAAACGGCAGGCGAGATATCTTGCATGTATTGCTATTCCAATCGGAGTAGTGCTCGGTACAGGAGTATCCTTTGGGGTTGTTCCATTAGCGATGACGATGTTCTCGGTTGGGCGGGAATCAGCAGTATCCTCTACGATAAGCTTTCATCCGGGTATTTATCTGTTTTCCGTATTATTTGCATTTGTAACAGTATCTATCAGTGCAAGGAAGCCGGCGAAGTATGCGGGTAAGATATCTGCAATTGATGCAATGAAATATACGGGAAATGAAGTAAAAAACTGTTACAGGACAACGAGCGGCGGCAAGTTGCCGAAAATGGCATGGCGCAACGTATTCCGGGAGAAGAAGAGAAGCATTCTTGTATTTGCATCTGTTTTTATGGGATCCGTCACTTTTTTATGCGTGAATACATTTATTGACTGCTTAAGTGCCGATAGTTATATCGCACACTACCTGCATAATGATTATGTATTGTATGGAAGCGGTGATGAGGACAGGGCAGCTCAGGGTGTGACAATGGAAGATATTGCAGAGAAGATGCGGGAGATAGATGGAATGGATGAGGTATATACCAATCGTAGCGCAGATGTTATGCTTCCGTTTGATGCGGAGTTATATGCTCCTTTTCTGGAAAAGGAAGATAATCCCGGGGACGTGGCAAAGTTCTATGAGACGACAACAGAAAAGACTGCACAGTATTCGGCTCCATTGATTTCCATTAATACGAAAATGGTAGAAGCATATAACAAGACCGCCGCACAGAAGGTCGACATAGAAGCTTTCGAAAAGGGCGAGATCTGTCTGATCGGATATCTGGATTCAGAGGATGCAACAAAGCAGATGCAAGGCAGGACAATTACACTACGGAATGCTGACACTGGAAATGAGAGAAAGATTACAGTGGGTGCGGCATTACAGGATGAAGAAGAAATTACCGCAGGACATTATTGGGTATTAGGCGGCGCTCCGGATGCCATTTTTGTGAGCGATCAGGTGATGGATTCGTTATTCCCGGATGCAGAGGTGGATTGTATTATTGCGAATGCAAAGAAAGGGAAAGAACCGGAGGTTACGCCATCCGTAGAACGGATTGTGAAGGGTAATTCGATCATTATTGCCAGTGATATCCGTTCGGTAGAAGCAGCAGATTTTAAGAAATCTATGATGTCACTTGAGGTGATCGGTGGAGGTATTTCCCTGATTCTGATATTGATTGGCGTTGTCAATTATATCAATGTGATGATCACCGGTGTGTATACGAGAAAAATGGAACTTGCTGTTTTGGAAAGTGTTGGTATGACAAAGCGGCAGATCCGAAAGATGCTGATGTATGAAGGTCTGGTCTATGGTATGATCAGTTGTGGGTTGATCCTGACGTTAGGAAGTCTTATGATGTATGGAACAGGTAGATTATGTATGCATATAGCAGATTATGCGATATTCCATTATCCATTTGAATTAGTAATTGTCATGGCTGTGGTATTATTTGCGATATGTATTGTAGTACCGGCGTTAGTATTTCGTCTGATAAACAAAGAGACGGTTGTGGAACGGCTGCGAATGGCAGAATAGGATAGCAGCGGATGATAGGAGTTAAAAATGAGACGGATATTGATTGTGGAGGATGATGTAATTATATGTGGTGGTGTCAAGTTGTTCTTAGAGCAGCGGGGATATGAAGTGGAGACTGCATATTCCCGTAAAGATGCGGATGCCTGTATGCAGCATGGATTTGATCTGATCCTGCTTGACCGTAATCTTCCAGACGGTGCAGGACTTGATTATTGCAGACAGTTAAGGGATACCATGAAGGTTCCAATCATATTTCTCACCGCAAAGGATACGGATGAGGATATGATTGAGGGATTCCGGGCAGGGTGTGACGACTATATAGCAAAGCCATTTTCGGTGGAGCTTCTATATCAACGGATTGAAGCAGTGCTTCGAAGAAGTGTAGAGGATAAGAACCATGCCCGTTTTCATTACAAAGATATGACAGTGGATTTTGAACGTATGCAGGTCTTTTTGTCGGAAGAACCGGTGAAATTATCCGGAACGGAGTATCGCATTTTGGAATTACTTATCCGGAATCAAGGCAGGGTAGTGACCAGAGATACGATCCTACAGAGAATATGGGATTGCGATGGGAATTATGTGGATGAGAATACATTAAGTGTGCATATCCGCAGGCTTCGGCAGAAGGTAGAAGAGGATGCAGGCAATCCACAGTATATCATTACGGTATTTGGAATTGGTTATACATTTGGAGAGGAAGCATGAAAGAATATTCATATCAACAAAACAAGAAATGCTATGAGAGAAGGGTGAGGATGCTGTATGCATGCTCCCTTCTTTTGGTTGTGGGTGCGGCAGTTATCATGTATCTCTATGTTGGGAAATGGTTACCGGTTGTTATCGTGATTGGTTGCGGTGCGGGAATGATCGGAATTATGAGGCTGTTGCAACGGACCGATGATGTCTATATTTCACAGATTGTTGTAGCGTTGTCAGATCTGTTAGACAGCCTGTCAGAATTAGAAAGACAGGAAGTGTTTCCGGAAAATGAAGATACACTGCTATCCAAATTACAGTGTAAGACCGATAAGATGGTTACCACGCTTAGACTTCAAAATGAGCGGGAACGGGCAGAACATGAAAATATCAAAGGTCTGGTATCGGATCTTTTTCATCAGTTAAAAACACCAATCTCGAATCTGAAGATGTATACGGAATTTCTGAAAACTCCGGATATCACGCCGGAAGAACGGCAGCAATATTTACATATCTTAGATCTGTCGGTAGAACGTTTGATATTTCTTTCGGAAAGCATGATCAAAGTATCGAGATTGGAAAGTGGTCTGATCACATTGCACTGTGAGCGGCAAAGCATCAATGAAACCATCTTACAGGCGGTGAAGAATATCTATGCCGGTGCAAAGAAAGCGGATGTCATGATCACTTATAAGGAAGAGGTAAGCTGTGATATATTACATGACAGAAGATGGACGGCAGAAGCCTGTTTTAATCTGTTAGATAATGCAGTGAAATATGGCAAACCGGGAAATGAGATTGTTCTGGCTGTCCGGGAGTTGGGACTGACCGTAGAGATCAGTGTAACTGATCAAAATGAACCAATATCCGGGGAAGAACGAACCCGTATATTTGAACGGTTCTATCGGGGAAAGAATGCAATTGAGAAGGAGGGTGTCGGAATCGGTCTGTATCTTGCCAGAGAAATTATAGAGAAACAGGGTGGTTGTCTTAGTGTGTGTCCGACCGGGCACGGGAATCGTTTCAGTATCGTGTTGCCAAAGCAATTGCCTGACAGGTGAAAGAATTGACAATATAGCTCTTAATGAGAAATCGTTTCAATAACAAGGGTTGCTTTTTGGATTCAAATAGTATATGATAACGACAGTTAGTTGAGGCTAACTAATACAAACAAACACGTATCTCAATAAAAAAGCTTTCCATGGAGACTACCTCTTTCCCCCTCCCCATGGAAAGCTTTTTGTGTATACGATGAGCTGAGTACAGATTCGTGCTTGCACGAGAATCTGTATTTGACGAATAAATCAGATGGAGTATAATAATGCATATATAACACTTGACAAATGTCAACAAGGAGGAAGAAAGATGTTTCACATTTTAAATTTTATTATCAGTCTGGTTTTGGGAGCTGTTGCCGGATGGATTGCAGGACAGATCATGCATGTAGAAGGTGGCTGGCTTAAGAATATGATACTTGGTATTGTGGGTGGAGCCGTGGGTGGCGTCATCCTTGGTTTGATCGGAATATCCGGCAATGGTGTGATTGGCAATATGATCGTATCTGTGATCGGAGCGTGTATATTGATTGCAGTAGCAAGAAAGATTGGATGATGTTTACCACCATCCAAACAATCCACCAAGATAATAGATCAGTCCAAGCACCCAGCTTGTGAAGATACCGTAGAGAATGACAGGTCCTGCAATGGTGAAGATCTTAACACCGATGCCGAAGACCTGTCCTTCTTTTTGGTATTCAATCGCAGGCGCCGCAACGGAGTTGGCAAAGCCGGTAATCGGAACTAAGGCACCGGCACCACCTAATCGGGCGATGTGTCCATAGATATTGAATCCGGTTAAGATGACACTTGTCAGCACCAATAACATGGATTCATAGCTTGCGGCATCGTCTTCCGGTAATCCAACCGAATTTTTGAAAAATGCAAAGATGAATTCACCGATCACACAGATGAGTCCACCCACCCAGAATGCATTCAGGCAGTTCTTCCAGACGCTGTAGGTAGGGGTGATCTGTTCTACATATTCGTTATATTCTTCATTACTTATTTTCTGTTTCATAGAAATCTCCTTTTATTAGTTGATGGCAAAATGTCTGTTAATATGAAATCTTACAGCCGTATGTTGATTTGCTTATAATTGCGAAAAATACAGTGGTTTCATACATGCTTAGTATCCCGTTAAAGTATGATATTATGCATCATAGCATATCAATGACAAGATATTGGATGAGCAGTGCTACTCCTTTACCGAGTGCAAGAAAGAAGATGACAAGGGAAATCCGTTTCTGGATGTGTGCAATCTTGGCATAAGTAGGGATAACATTTAGTACTTCAGACAGACCGCCGATCAGGAATCCGGTATAGATACCGCCAAATAGTCCAAGCAGAATGAGGATCAGAATTCCAATTGCGGGAAACGGCAGGGCAGGGGAACCCTCTGTGGGAGTTGTGACAAAGAATTGCAGCAGGGTAGCGATAAGGATTCCCAGGATCAGACAATTTTCATACAGGATACATTGTCCGGCGGTTTTGGTCTTTGCGGCAACTTTAGGGAACACGCCGAGCATGGCAATAAATGCAACATAAGCAGCCGCCGTAACGAAACCGGCGGAAATACCGCATATAGTTAATAAGGTATAGGATAGGAAAGACATGATTCGCTCCTTTCAGCAATTATCGGGGAATGTCAATATTTTCACCACGCCGGCTGATATCTTTAATGACAGTGGTACTGATATCTTTTTCGTATAGCCGCATTTGAATCTCTAATGGGGTAGGGGATGGGGTCAGTTTCCTGTTTCCGAGATGATTGAAGAAGAGCAGCATACCAACAGTCAGGCCAATTGCATATGCGATTGCAACGTAGAGAACGCCGCTTTTGGCATTCCCAAGGAATAACATAGACAGATAGGTAAATAATTCTCTGGCTCCGACATCGGTATTGTATGCCATGATCGCATATCCACCGCCAAAGAAGGCAACCAGGCAGATGAAGAAAGTAAAGATCATTTCTTTTGCTTTTGCAAAGGGTTTTGGCGGATCGTAGGAGAGGATGAAATCACCTTCTCCAAGATTTTCAATCTGGGCATCCGGATAGTGTGTCAATATCATTTCCATTATTTTCAGAACGGAGACAACAACCTGCGCAGACTCTCCGGCAGGAAATGTATAGAATTGCAGATTGTTTAATTTGTTTTGAATTTTGGTATCGGTGCAGTAGATCGTCAGAAAGTCTCCGAATGTAACGGATGGGTCAGTAATATCAATGCATTGGGGTGCTTTGATGTAGATGATTGGTTCCATAGTGCTATACTCCGTTTCGTATGTTGTATGATTCATAGGGATAATCTGTGCGGAAATAGGTTATTTTATTCTCTTTTTCTTTTGTCGAATGGTGTGTTATAATTTTACATGAAGGAAAACAGACGCAAATGATAGTGCTTTTTTAGAAAAATTTTGATGATTTGACAGAAAAAATAATAAGGAGATAAGTAAAGTATGAGAATTTTGATTGTACGACATGCAGAACCGGATTATGCGATAGATTCATTAACACCCACAGGCTGGAAGGAAGCGGAACTGGCAGCGGAATATCTGTCGCAGTTGGATGTGAAAGCATTCTATGTATCACCGCTTGGAAGAGCACAGGATACGGCAGGATGCACATTGAAGAAGATAGACCGCAAGGCAGAGACCTGTGGCTGGTTACGGGAATTTGATGTACCGGTTCGCCGGCCGGATCTGCAGGGGGAGATGAGTAACATATGCTGGGACTGGCTGCCGACAGATGTAGAAAAGGATAGACAGAATTATGATAGTTTCTGCTGGGCAGATACTGATATTATGCGGGAGGGAAAGGTAAAAGAAGCCTATGAGAAAGTATGCGCAGGACTGGATTCATTGTTAAAAAAGCATGGATATGAAAGAGAGGGGCTTCATTACAGAGTGCTACAACCGAATAATGACACGATTGTGTTATTCTGTCATTTTGGAGTGGAATGTGTGATATTAAGCCACCTTATCAATGTATCCCCAATGATATTATGGCATGGATTCTGTGCAGCTCCATCTTCAGTTACCAGTATCTATACAGAGGAGCGGCGGGAAGGTATCGTATGTTTCCGGATCAATGAGTTTGGAAGCACGCAGCATTTGTATGTGGCAGGACAGAAGCCATCCTTTGCGGCACGGTTTTGTGAGTGTTATAAGAATGAAGACCAAAGACATGACTAGAATTGCATATTATCATCTTCCTGGATTGTTTGAGTTTTTTGAATTGTATCGGAGATTCCTGCCTTTGTACCGCAAACATCGGGAGTATTTTTATGATTGGTGTGAGATTGGCTCCATATATGGTGCACCTATGGATTGTATCTGGGGTGGAGGACGTGTGGAATGGGGCGAACAGGAACCGGAAGAGGTGTTGGCATTTTTACGGGAATATGGAATTTCAGCCCGGTTGACATTTAGTAATTCCCTGCTGACGGAGGAGCATCTTACAGATAAGCGGTGCAATCAGCTTTGTGGATTATTGGAAGAAAACAGCAAAGCAATTCAAAATGGTGTCATTGTTCATTCTGATCTGCTGCTTAATTACCTGAAGATCCATTATCCGGGACTTTATTATGTCTCTTCTACAACAAAGGTGTTGACAGAGTTTGATGAGTTGGAAAGAGAATTGCAGCGGGAAGAGTTTCGGTATGTGGTGCCGGATTTTCGTCTCAATAAGATGTATGATAGATGGAATGCATTACCGCAATCTGAAAAAGATAAGGTGGAATTCTTGTGCAATGAATGTTGCTGGTTTGGATGCCGGGAGCGAAAAGAATGTTATGAGACGGTCAGCCGGAAGAATCTGGGAGAAAATGCAGAGCATTACTGCAAGGCACCGAATGCAGCAACCGGATACCGTTTCTCAGATGCTATGAAGAATCCGGGCTTTATCGGAATTGATGACATTTGCAATACTTTTCTGCCAATGGGATTTTCAAATTATAAGCTGGAGGGACGAGGTCTTGGAAGTGCACTCATTCTGGAATTTCTGCTTTATTATATGACGCGGCCGGAGTATCAGCTTCAAGTTCGGGAGGAGATCTATCTGGATAACATGTTGGATTTGTTTTGATATTTCTTTTTATGAAATGATGTGTTATTTGACACAGAGAGGAGAAGTCAGGTATGGGAAGTGGTGGAGAAGAAGCGAAACAGGCAGCCGATTATGTTACAGATGCGGTAGACAAAGATGGATTATATAAAGCATTTGAATATCTGGAATTGATCTGATAGATGAAAGCTTAGTAATGTTTTATTTTTGCGTACTCTTTAATGGATCTTTAATTTGCAAAAAAGAATATAAGTATACTTTTCTTTGAAATTAAAATGTGATATAGTAAATGAGGAGTTAGTGATAACTAACTGACGTTGTGTTATGAGGAGGATAATTTACTATGTTACAATGGAAAGTATTTATGGTTATGGCTTTGATCGGTCATATATTTTGTGGCATTTCGGACGGATTGCTTACCTATGCGCCGAATGGAAAAGTTGATTTAACCAATTTTAAGGATTATGAGAAGTCCAGGGTATCCTTTCAGGGAATGCCACTTAGGAATCTGTCAATTGCAATGTTACTTGGTGTATTTGCTATGACGTTTGAGATTTTCGGTTATCTGGCATTGTGCGATTGGATGAGACAGTATTCCGAGACGTATTATATGATTATGTATATTGCAACCATTGTTATGTTTATTAATCTTGCATTGCATCACTTGTTCTGTTGTCTTGTTGAATGGTTCTTTGTGAAGTTGAATCTGACGGAAGAGGCATTACATGCCGTTTGGGATTTCTTCAAGACAACATGTTATACAATGTACTTAGGATATCTCGGTATGCTGGTGTTTGCAGTTGCTTTTTTTATCGCAGTTGTAACAGGAACAACATCCCTTCCTGCATGGGCATGTATCTTTAATTTGCTGCCACTTGCAATTGTGATTATGCCGACCAAGCTGCCTGCAAAGGCGAATGTAATTGGAGCTATTATGTTTGCAGGACTTCTTTTCTTCATCTAAATTCATTACCCGTGCACAGCGTAAGTGAGACGGACGCACGAAATGTTAGGTTGTGAATCGGTTGCAAGAATAGTTGTCTGCTCGTTCTGGTTGACCAGAAAAATATCAAATGCAAGAGCAATACAATTAGCATCCATAAACAGTCCAATGGTAATAATGGGATTCGGACGGTTTTCATTGTTTTTTCTCTAGTGCTTACATTCGTTTTCTTCCTTAATCACAGATAAAACCATATAAACATCTTGAATCTCATACTTTGGCGGTTTCCTCTTTTGCACATGCATCAGTTTATTTTCATCACCATCAATCTGATTTAAAAGAGTATTATATTTCCCAAGTTTTTTGTAAATATGGGATGGAGATTTACCATCCTTTTTCTTTTTGTTACAACATGCTAGTACAAACAAGTGTGTAAGAAAACGAAAAAAATGACAAAAAAAGCAGGTTTTATGCGACCTGCAAGTGCCTTTTGGTGATTTAACTGTCAAATTCTCGGTTATCTGTTTTTCGCGTGTATGAAAGTACATAAACCTCTGTTCGTTTTGTTTACAATATTTGTATGGACTTTATATTACGTCTATGATATAATTTGTAGTAATTAGCTTTGGAAAACGTAATTAAAAATATTAAGGGGGTACATATGAGGGGATATAGGATTATTAGTACATTATTTATTACTATTACATGCACATTAGCGATTACATTTGGTACAAGTGCTGCAACAACGAAAGAAACAAAATATCAATATGATCGGGTTGGCAGATTAATCTGTGTGGAGTATGCAGATGGCGTAATATATACATATTCGTATGATGAAAATGGCAATATTACAAATGTTGTTAAGAGTAAAGAGCAGAGTAGTACAAATGATAAGGAGTTGGATGATGCAGGAACGGGAAAAGTGAGCGATAAGGGCTCGGATAAGAATGCATCTGGAGGCGAGATCGGATTAGAGGGTACAACAGAGGAAGAATATCAAGATAAATTAAAAGTACAGAAGGCACTGGAATTGAGACGCATACAACAATTCAGGAAGAAACGACCGGTATTAAAGAAACTCAAAAAGTATAAGAAAAAAGGAAAATATTATATAAGAGTAGAGATAGTTCAGATGTTTCCAAGAAATCTTGTTGGTGAAAGTGGATATCAGGTTGAATATGCAACAAATAAAAGGTTTAAAAAGCGGAAGAAGATATCAGTTAAGCGAATAAGGAAGGGGACTATCACAAAAAGGGGATGGAAGGTAAAGAAGAAAACATATTATGTAAGAGTTAGGGCATATCAAAAAATGCAAAATGGAAAGACTGTATATAGTAGATACAAAACGAGAAAAATTCGGATTAGAAAATAGTGGGGGAGAACATATGAAGACACAGATGAGAAAATGTGTGGCAGTTGGAATGGCAATACTGATGTTATTTCAGGTGGCGCATATAGAAAACTATAGATATATTAAGGAAGTATTGGCAGAGGCAGTGGAAGAACAGATTACGATTCAAGGAGGAGAATTGTCGGAATCTCTTGAAGTTGTTCGTCCGACTACGTTAGAGGGTGATCTGACGGTGAATGGTGATCTTACTTTATATGCGCCGCTGGATCTTAATGGTTATACATTAACAATAAACGGATCATGTAATCAGTGTAAAAATTTGTCTTTAAATGGAACACTTGTTGTAACAGAAGATTACGACTGGCAGATGGGAACACTTAATTTTGAACAAGGCAAACTTTGTATTGAGAAGAATTTTAATTTGTGCAATGGTGGGGAAAAAATATGGATCATGCAACAGGAAGATGCATATTTGTTTGTAGGACAAAATATTAATTTGGAAGCACACTGTAATCTTACAACACAAATAACAGATGGAGTGATTGAATTACAGGGAAATTTTATTCAAAATGTAGAAAACAACTTTGGTAGATTATCTTATTATTCAAATGATTTTATTGCGGGCGAAAACAATAAGCTATTATTAAGTGGAAATGGAAAACAGAATATTTATATTTCCAAAGAAGATTCAACATTTCAGAATGTGGAAGTAGCTACAAAAGAATGGGAATCAGAAGAAGTGGCAAATGAACAGGAAGTATCATTTAGTCAATATTGTAATTATGTCAATTATGAGAGTAATGGATGTCCGACTAATTATGGATTTGTATGTGTGGATGGAGAATCTTTGACAAAAGATACTTACCTGTATGGAAATGCATATTTAAAGGAAGGCACCATGAAATTGAATGGAAATGCATTGTATGTGCAGGGAGATCTTGTACAGAATGGGAATATGATTTTAGATACAGGTAGCTTATATGTATCAGGAGAATACAAAATAGCAAAGATTATATCATCCAATCAAATGAATGAATATAAGGAAACAACTGCAATTGTTGATTCAACAGATAATTGCAGAGTATATATATATCAGGATTTTACAACAGAATCTGTATCAGATCATAGTGATTTACTAACCAATGGACAGTGGTATTTTTATGGGGATATTATACAAAAAGGAACAACGGCAACTAATTTTGCTACAAGTAGAAGTTGGAAAGGATATATGCAAGAAAGTAGTCCTAAAAGGGATGAGAGGAAGATTCACTTGGATAATCCGATTAATAATCCATTGAATGCCTTAACGGTGAATGGGGTAGGGGGTGAAGTCAAAGCTGATAATGGTATTATGTTGACACAGGCTACCCAAGACGCTGTATGTGGAATTGAAGGTACGATGTATTTAGATAATCGAAATTTCGGGTTGTGTTATTACAACAGACAGGGTGATTATGTTGTTGTGGGTCCCGTTGATCTTAAGGGAGAATATGTGAATACTTCACAAAAACTCATTGTCCGGTCTGATATTCAGATAGAAAGCGGCTCTTACAATTGGGGGGATTTGATTGTTGAAGCAGGAACAATTACGATTGACAATGCAAATATATATGCGGGCAATATTACATTTACTGATGGTGGAAGCGGAACTCTATGTATGCAGAATGAGAATGCATATTTACATTGTAAATCACTATATATTGGAAGTGACACAGTATCTGGTACGTTGTCGGCAGGAAATATAGATATTACAGGAGATTTGACACAAAAGGATAATGGTACACCGAATAATTTTGTTACAACGGAACAGATGCAACTATGCATGACGAATAATTACCAGGCACAGATTGTACATTTTGACAGTATGGAGTCTGAAATTGAGAATATGTATATTAAAAATGGTTCTGGTGGCTGTACGGTGTTTGAAACAGATGTTAATGTGCATAATCTGTATGATGATTCGCATCGTGTCAGAGGAAAGGAAACATTGGGTTATGTGTTAGATAAAGATGTCGTATATTTGGAACGGACACAATTATGTGCAGGAGTAATGGATCTGAATGGGCATACATTGACCGTAGAGAATGACTTGATCTTGTCAGGGGGTGTAATTAAGTTAAATGGCGGAACGTTAATTGTAAAAGGAGATCTTCGATGCCAGGATATGTATGAGGTAGATGGCACACCTGTATATGGGGCGACAACTGCGCAAATTATCATGGAGAAAGAAGAAGATCATATGATACTTCAAAAGGATTGGTATATGCAATTACGCACTATTAAACTGGATACTATGAAGGCAGGAACGATAGAACTTGCAGGTAATTATGAAATTCAGAATGATGCATATAGATATGATCCGGTTGGCTCGACTGTAATAGGTGGTGCGGGTCTTATATTTAATGGAAATCAAAAACAACGGGTAACATGGAGTGGAGAAAGTGGACACGTTGTTATAGGTGATTTATGTGTAGAAAATCTGAATGGGGTAGAAGCTGATATTGTATATGAAGCAAAAGGGAAAGTAATGGTAAAACAGGGAGAAAGTATTTTCTGTAAATCCATTCATGTTGATTCGGCGGAACAAATTGCATGTAAGAAAATAGAAGGGGATGTGTATATTCATAATGATGGTGCATTTTCACAAGATGTGACTATTAAAGGAATGCTTACAAATGCTGGAGTTAGCGACTTGGCAGGTTATACATTGCGGGCAGATACGATTTGGATGAAAGCTTATTTTCGTATGAATCGACCGGAGGACACAATTTATGTTAATGATTTAAATATAGAATTGAATCAAGTGGATAATGGGTATATGACGGATGGGACCATTCATATATATGATGATTTTTGGGAACGCTCAAGTACGCATTGTATATTCCATCCATCCGGTAAACATACTGTTGTATTTTATCCGCAGGAGAAAAATAACGGAAGAATATACTTTTCCAAAGAGGAATCCAAATTCAATATAGCCGTGTTAAAGGGAAAATTAAACAATTATGTTCTTGATCGGGAAAAAGAGGAGATTGCGGATAAGGTAATATTGGATTATGAGGATGAGGATGCCCCTCAAATGTTGGATGCACCGACGTGCATAGATAAAACATGTCGGTCAGTTACGCTTACTTGGAATGATGCAGAGGATAATATGGAGATAGAGAAGTATATTGTCTATCGAGATGGAATACGGATTGGTACAACGCATAAGACGGGCTATGTGGATCTGTTGTTGGAACCGGATACCTTGTATAGTTATGAGATCCAGGCACAGGATGCAAAAGGAAATGTTTCGAAGAAAACTAAAGTTAAGAATGTGAAGACAAATGATGATCATGTCGTTCCATATATGACACATAAACCAAGGATTTCGGCATCGGATAAGAAAGTTACCATATCATTTGGGGGAAGTTTTACAGATGATGAAAGTTATGTGGATCATTATATTGTTATGCGTGATGGAAAGATTATTGCAAATATTCCGGCGACGGCATATCTGACATACAAAGGTATATTAGGAGAAACTATGCGCTACACAGTACAGGAGGGGGAAACAAGTTACACGGATACATCTGTTGTTAAGAGACAGGTGTACCAGTATATGATTTATGCGGTAGATATGGCGGGAAATTGTTCGGAACAATATCAGATGGAGGCGATTACGGACCCGCTACCAGAAGCGGCAGAGGAATTTACATTGACTTCAGAGGATAAACGCAATTACATCTCATTTGTAAAGAGTGGTCTTAGAGAGTGTGGTTATTATGAGATATATCGCAGACCGGATTATATTAGTCAATATACCAAGATTGCGACGATTGTCAATGATAAAAATGAAGAGGAAATCTATGAAGATGTAGATGTTTTTTCTGGGGGAAAGTACTATTATTATATTGTGTCATATAGTGCGGATGGAACAACAGGAGGTAAAACTAACGAGAAGTCGGTTCTTACAAGCAAAGATCATACTCCGCCTGAAATTACAGATATTCAGTATCAAATTGATGGAGACATTGTGAATGAAGATTTGGAATTTATTGTAAATGCAAAAGACAATGGAAATATAAAGGAGATTCGTTCATACTATACAAAGGATGGTGATGAAGAAGAATATAGTATTGCTGTTAAGGAAAAATTAGTTCATGGGAAAAATGCAAGTTATCGCTTTTTGTTTGAGACAGATGGACTGAAAGGCACTTATGTGGTACATATGGTGGCAGAGGATGGATGCGGCAATTGCACGGAAAAACAAAAAAGTGTACAGGTTAATTGTGCAGGTCTTGATGTGGTTACTATTCAATCAATGTCTGCTACATCGGATAGTGTTACATTGAAATGGGATGCAGTGAATGGTGCTGAACAATACCAGGTGGAAATGTTACGCGATAATTCATATGTGATTTGTAATAAGATATCCGAACAGACAGATACTATAAGAGGATTATACTGTAATAAAGAATATCAGTTTCGTGTAGTGGCATATGATAAGGCAGGAATTCGGGGAAGAAATGCCGGGTATATATCGGTTAAGACAAAAACAGATACGGAAAAACCTGTGATTAAATCAGTTGATTCGGAAGATAAGGTATATACAGATGAAGATAAGTTATATTTATCTTACATAGATAATATAGAAGTAGCAGAAGCATTTATCCATTATCGAGCAGAGGGAGAAGAAGAGTGGAAGGATGTTGGAACGACTCGGATTCGTGGAAGAGGTGGATCTGTGCATATTGCATGGGATAAGACAGAATTACCATCTGGTAGATATGAAATAAAATATCAGATCAGTGATACAAGTGGTAATTTGAGTGAATCAGTGATTCAACATTGTATAATAGACAAAGATGCACCTGTAATTCATGAATTTACGCTAATACCAGGTGATTGGACTATTACTTTGAAATGGAAAACTTTTGATGAAACAGATTATGACAGATATCGCTTATATCGGATAGATCAGACAGGTAAAGAAACTTTTCTGACAGATGGAACAAAGGATACGTCTTACACGGAGATTGTATCACCAAAAGAAACTTACACATATCGGTTATATGTATGGGATGTGTATGGAAATGTAACCCATGAGGATATACAAGGAACTTCCATAGATAATGATACAATTTGTCCGACTGTAGGAGATATACCTGATATGTATGCTGCGGTTGACACAATTATGAAATTGACAATACCGGAATGTAGTGATAATGATGCAATTGCTTCTTATATATGGGATATGGGCAATGGAGATACAGTAGAAGGAGAATATTGTAACTATATATATGAAGCGGAGGGAACTTATACAGCGTCATTAGCAGTGACAGATGTCAGCGGAAATCGTTCAACGAAACAGTTCCGTGTGACTGTTGAAAATGATACAGGACTATTGCAGGTGACTGTTCGAGGAAATAATCGTGTGTTAAAAGATGCGGATGTGGTTTTACGATCGAATGGAGTGACATATCACAGCAGTATAGGAACTACGACTGACGGTAAGGGAATCATATCTTTTCCTGTTGAGGAGGGAACATATCAGATTGCAGCGTATAAGGATGGGTAT
>ERZ825137.1077-NODE-1077-length-36565-cov-4.060038_pt1 | contig 36565 bp, 17 predicted proteins | sample MGYA00519873_ERZ825137 | MGnify/ENA primary metagenome ERZ825137 (study PRJEB31778, sample SAMEA3449190) | human gut metagenome | biome: human gut; feature: human-associated habitat; material: faeces | place: United Kingdom | collected 2010/2012 ...
ATTCAATATTCCGGAAGAAAGGGATTGAAGGAAGTCTCTGATAACTTCCGTATTTTTATCCGGATTATCTTTTGAAGGAGGTGCAAACATGAAACTGACACATTGCTCCAGTTTTGTCGGTTTCTGCGACCAGAAAACAACGGATGTGTCGTGTAAATGATATTTGTTGGAGGAGTCTTTTCCTAATAACGTATTTAATGCCGTGGTATAAGCAGCTTCAGCCTCTTTTGAAATAGGCGCGTTCATACCTTGTTCTTTATAATATGAATCGTAACCTGATTTCTTCTGAAAGCCGACCAGCTTTGCTCCGCTTTTGCCTCCGGGTATGGTAATGGCGCTATTGAGTATAGCTATCGGAGCCTTTTTTCCGGTAATAAGGCATATTCCTATCGGCTCATCCTTCTCCGAACAATCTTCAGTCGATGATGTTACATCCGGATTTTCGGCTACGATAGTATTTTGTCCGGCTATTTTAAAGGATATGTTTGTCCCGTCTTTTTTGATGCATTCTTCCCATAACGGGTCCGTTTTTATACGTTGAAGATTCTCCGGGTTATCGTAAAATCCGGCTACAGCCTGAATGTCTTCATTGGAAGGATGCATTTCGGCAAGCCGCCTGACTTCCTGAACAAAGGATTTATTTTGTTTAGCGGCATCATCCAGTGCTTTAGGCATTCCTTTATCATCCGTATTTTTAGGTTGGGCTAATACATATCCGAAATGGTCCCAAAATACATTTGCCGTTTGCCAACTGTTGCTGCCGGTACGTCCTTTACTTTTAACAACCAGATATTTTTTTGCTCGTTTTTGTTTTCCTACCCCCTCGGTGGTATCCTGTAGTTCTAACAAAATTCCTTTTTTATCTATCAGAATAAGATAAGGAATTTCTTTCCATTCTAATCCGCGGGGAGCGATAGTGCTCTCCGGATCAGCGGCTTTACGCTGGTAGTATTCGTATAATGCTTGCAGAATCATCGGCGTACCTCCTCACTGTTAATGGATGGAATAACCAAGACTCCTTGTTTCATTATTGCACGGAAGAACATTGGTTTTGGATCTTTTTCGTTTGTGAAGTCCATATCATATAGCATATATCCTAAATCGCGGTCTTCGGGTATTCCGTTTCCTTTTACCGGATTTTCGATGTATGTGAAATCAGCGGAGAACTCACGGCAACCTAAATAGGGTTGATTGAAACATTGTCCTTTTTTAGCTCTGCGCTCGAACATTGCATTATATTTACCTGGATTTTCGTCAGAAGACCCAGCTGTCGCTTTCGACTTATCTTCTTCTGTTCTATTCCTTATAGGTATAAATTCCAGTTCCGCGAAAATCCTGTAACAAATATCTTTCAGTAATAAACTGGATTTTTGTTGCCGGTTATCTTCAATGAATAACCCGGATGCACGGGGACTCATCAGGTTCCCGACCTCATTCTTTTTAAAGGAAAACCATTTAATGGGATTTAATACTTCTATCCGGGTTATGTTCCATCGTATAGCAGGTTTCCAAAAGATCGCTTCAAAGATAGCACGTGCAGCAGAGGGAGTTATCACATCATAGCTGACTCTTTCGACTTTCATTTCAGGTCTGGTAAAACAGGCCATGTTTCCTTTAACCTCAAGACAGTATTCTTTATTCGTGTATACCATAAGTTTAGGCTAACAAATTGTGAATAATAATATAGGTGTCCACACTTTGAGAAATATACTTTCTCTGTTATTCCTATTTCACAAAGTTATGTTTTATTTTTTAATGAACTAAGCTTTCATGCTTTAATTTACAATGGAAGGCAAATTAATTTGATTTAGTAGAGGTAAATGACATAAGAACAGTCTATTGATGAATAATGACATTTTCTTTTTGTGGTCGTTTGTATTTTGTTTATGATTATATTTTTGTATAGCAGTTCTTGGTCATGAAACGAGCTCCCTAAGTGGGTTGAAACGATGATGATTTGAACGCTCTGAAAAAGGGACGTGTCGAACCCGTAAAGGATGCGACTCTCGGTAAAGCTATTTACGCCCTGTGAGGCTTGTTTCAACCCACGCACCCGTAAAGGATGCGACGTCGAAATTGTAAGTTTGTGTTTCTTTGATCAGAGTTTCAACCCACGCACCCGTAAAGGATGCGACTACGGTTCATCAAGATATGATCCGGGTTATTAAATGTTTCAACCCACGCACCCGTAAAGGATGCGACTATACCTTTCCCTTCATTATTCTTCTCATATTTGTTTCAACCCACGCACCCGTAAAGGATGCGACTGGTAAATTTTATAATATGCAGGAAAAGCAAGCTGTTTCAACCCACGCACCCGTAAAGGATGCGACTGCGGCTTTCAAAGAGATAACAGTATTACTACCGGTTTCAACCCACGCACCCGTAAAGGATGCGACATGTATAGGGTTTCTCCCGTATGCAATCCTTTGAGTTTCAACCCACGCACCCGTAAAGGATGCGACTGACAAATGGTGCTAAAACCTCTTGTGATTTTTCGTTTCAACCCACGCACCCGTAAAGGATGCGACCATTGGATAATGTAGATAGAGATTTTATAAAATAGTTTCAACCCACGCACCCGTAAAGGATGCGACGGGTCATACCGGATTATACCGCCGTGATAATCGAAAGTTTCAACCCACGCACCCGTAAAGGATGCGACTTGTGTTTTAGGTAGCTACGTAAGATGGCAAGAAAGTTTCAACCCACGCACCCGTAAAGGATGCGACCTGAATAATTCGGAAATAAATAATAAATATAAAATGTTTCAACCCACGCACCCGTAAAGGATGCGACTGCATGTTTGTGGAAAGCTTTATTGATAACATTTTCAGCATATAATTTTGCGAATAATAAAGTGTACAAATAATTGGTATTTGTATAGTTATTAATAATATTGTAAATATCAGAATAACAGGGAGTGCGAACATCCTGTGTTTTTACAACCACTCTAGGTTCGCGTTTTATCTGTTATTGAAACATTGTTGCGTTATAATGTTTATATATAAAGTAATCCGTAACTTTGCTTACAAATTTAAGAATAAGCTTTTGGTATATACGATAACATGAACAAAAAAATACTTCAATTAGCAATTCCTTCTATTGTTTCAAATATAACCGTGCCTTTATTGGGGCTGATTGATGTCGCTATTGTCGGTCATTTAGGATCGGCGGCTTATATCGGGGCGATCGCGGTAGGGGGAATGTTGTTCAATATCATTTACTGGCTGTTCGGATTCCTGCGGATGGGGACGAGTGGTATGACTTCGCAGGCTTTCGGGCGGCGTGACCTGGAAGAAGTGACGCGGGTTTTGTTGCGGGCGGTGGCGGTAGGGGGCTTTGTTGCTTTCTGTCTGCTGTTGCTGCAATATCCGATTCGGGCGGTCGCTTTCCATCTGATCGATGCAACACCGGAGGTACGGCAGTTGGCTACGGTTTATTTCAATATTTGTGTCTGGGGGGCTCCCGCTGTGTTAGGACTGTATGGGTTTGCCGGCTGGTTTATCGGGATGCAGAATTCCCGTTTCCCGATGTTTATAGCGATCACGCAGAATGTGGTGAATATCGTGGCGAGTCTGGCGTTTGTGTTCCTGTTGGACATGAAGATTACAGGGGTGGCTCTAGGGACGTTGATTGCCCAGTATGCAGGATTGTTCATGGCTTTATTGCTTTGGTTACGATATTATGGCAGGTTGAAGATTGCTTTCCGGTGGAGTGAGATCGTGGGGAGGACGGCTATGCGCAGGTTCTTCGAGGTGAACAGCGATATCTTTTTCCGTACTTTGTGCTTGGTGGCTGTCACTACCTTTTTTACGTCGACAGGTGCCAGACAGGGGGATGTGGTGCTGGCAGTCAATACCTTATTGATGCAGTTATTCACTTTGTTCTCTTATATCATGGACGGCTTTGCCTATGCCGGTGAAGCAATGACGGGACGTTATGTCGGAGCACAGAACCGGAACGGATTGCAAAGGATGATCCGCCTGTTGTTCCGTTGGGGCTGGGGATTGTCGTTAGCATTTACCATCCTATACATGATGGGAGGACAGGGCTTCCTGGGATTGCTGACGAATGACACGATTGTTATTGAGGCGGCGGGAACCTATTATTATTGGGTATTGGCCGTTCCCCTGGCTGGATTTGCCGCTTTCCTCTGGGACGGCATCTTGATCGGTGCCACCGCAACCCGTTTGATGCTTTATTCTATGCTGGTGGCTTCAGGAATGTTCTTCCTGATCTATTATATCTTTTATGCCTCAATGGGGAACCATGCCTTATGGATGGCATTTCTGGTATATTTATCATTAAGAGGTCTTATGCAATGGACGTTATGGCATCGTCGATAATAAAATAAAAGCCGAATATCAAAGGATATCCGGCTTTTTTATGGAGAGGCAATACTTATTATTGTCTGTAGTTTGCTAATTCGTCAGCGTTGAACTTGTTGATGAAGCTGTTGTGTTTTTCTACTTCGGCTTCAGCGTAGTTTAAGTATACAACGGCTGATTTGCTGAATAATTCGGGTGCTTTGGTTGCATCCTGGATCAACAGGTGAGCCATGATACAGTCTGCTGCTATTTCCATCAGGCGGCGGGCAACGAAGTCAAGTAATTCCTGATTTTGTGCTTCCTTCACCTTATTCATGCAAGCTTCCAGCTTGTTAGCCATTTCTACCAGTCTTGCTTTCAGCGGTTCCATTTCGGCAGAACAGGGGATAGCTTCAAATTCGCGGATCATCGCCAGGTAAGAACCGTTTGTTACATAACGGATAGCGGCAACGGTCTGCAACTGTGTCGTACCTTCATAGATGGATGTGATACGGGCATCACGATAGATACGCTGGCAAGCATATTCCAACATGAAACCTGATCCGCCGTGAATCTGGATACAGTCGTATGCATTCTGGTTGGCATATTCCGAGTTCATACCCTTTGCCAACGGAGTGAAAGCATCCGCCAACTTCGCATAGGTCTTCTGCTCCTGACGCTCTTCCGGAGTAAGTTTGCGTTCACGGGCAATATCGTCCAACGCTTTATAGATATCCACGTAACGGGAAGTCTGGTACAACAGCGAACGTCCGGCATCCAACTTCGCCTTCATGATAGCCAGCATATCGTATACAGCCGGGAAATCGATGATCGCCTTGCCGAATTGTTTACGGTCTTTGGCATAAGCCAGACCTTCGTTATAAGCTGCCTGCGACAAACCTACCGACTGAGCGGCAATGCCCAGACGGGCACCGTTCATCAATGCCATTACATACTTAATCAAGCCCAACTTACGGTCGCCGCAAAGCTCGGCTTTGGCATTTTTATATACCAGCTCGCAAGTAGGCGAACCGTGAATGCCTAATTTATTCTCAATACGACGCACATTTACACCGCCTTGATTCTTATCATAAATGAACATAGACAAGCCACGTCCGTCCTTCGTTCCCTCTTCCGAGCGAGCCAATACCAAATGGATATCAGCGTCACCATTCGTAATGAAACGTTTCACACCGTTCAGGCGCCAGCAGTTTTCTTTCTCATCGAAAGTAGCCTTCAACATCACGCTCTGTAAATCGGAGCCTGCATCCGGTTCCGTCAGGTCCATCGACATAGTTTCGCCTGCACATACGCGCGGAATGAAACGGCTGTGCTGATCTTCGTTACCGAACTCATAAAGCGTTTCAATACAATCCTGCAACGACCAGATGTTTCCGAAACCTGCATCGGCAGCCGCCACGATTTCCGCACACATGGTATACGGAGTAATCGGGAAGTTCAGTCCGCCGAAACGACGCGGCATGGTCATGCCGTTCAAACCGGCCTTCACCATTGCATCCAGATTCTGCACCGTTCCCGATGCATACTGTACCCGGCCATCGGCACAATGAGGCCCTTCGGCATCTACACCCTCCGCATTGGGAGCAATGATTTCGCCACTAATCTCACCGGTTATTTCCAGCACCTTATCATAAGAGTCTATTGCATCCTCAAAATCGACTGGTGCATAGTCAAACTCGTCTTTATCTCTGTAAGCGCGCTCTTTCAGTTCACAGATACGCTTCATCATCGGATTGTTCAAGTGATACTTGAGTTCCGGTATGTCTTTATAAAAGTTTGCCATTATTTACTGTTCTGTTTATAATACTTAATCATTTTGGGAATCACTTCTTCCACCGAGCCATTGATGACATAATCAGCTATGGTATTGATAGGTGCATTCGGATCGTTGTTCACCGAAATAATAATACCGCTCTCTTGCATACCGGCAATGTGCTGAATCTGTCCGCTAATACCGCAAGCAATATAAAGTTTCGGACGAACCGTCACACCGGTCTGACCAATCTGGCGGTCATGGTCGGCAAAGCCTGCATCCACTGCCGCACGGCTCGCACCAACTTCGGCATGGAGCTCTTTCGCCAGGTCGAACAGCATATCGAAACCTTCCTTCGAACCCATACCGTATCCTCCAGCCACCACGATTGGCGCCCCTTTCAGATTGTGTTTAGCCTTCTCTACATGGCGGTCTATCACCTTTACCACATAATCTGTTTCGGGCACAAATTTTGCCACATCATGCTTCACTACCTTACCTTGGTAATTAACGTCCAAGATTTCTTTCTTCATCACGCCCTCACGTACCGTAGCCATCTGCGGACGGTGTTCGGGATTCACAATGGTAGCCACGATGTTACCACCGAAAGCCGGACGAATTTGATACAACAGGTTTTCATACGTTACTCCCGCTTTTTTATCTTCGTGCGAACCGATCTCAAGCGAAGTACAGTCGGCTGTCAAACCACTGGTCAACGCAGAAGATACGCGCGGACCGAGATCACGACCGATAACGGTAGCGCCCATCAGACAGATCTGAGGTTTCTCTTCTTTGAATAGATTGATTAAAACAGAAGAATGGGGTAAAGAAGTATAAGGGAACAAGCCCGGAGCATCAAACACATGCAACACGTCCACTCCATAAGGCAATACTTGTTTTTCAACTCCGTCAAGACCGCTTCCGGCTACTACCGCTTCGAGCTGGCAACCTAACTGATTCGCTAACTTACGGCCTTTGGTCAATAGTTCGAGACTTACATCGGCAACTGTTTTGCCTTCAATCTCACAATATACAAATACGTTATTCATAATTTTATCCGATAGTATGGTTAGCTAACAGTTCAACAATCAAATCTTCTACATCCTTATCCGAACCGGAAAGAGTTTTGCTTTCCTTCGCTTGAAACACGATATTCTGAATGGCTTTCACTTTTGTAGGAGAACCGGACAAACCGCATTGGGCAAGATCACCCTGCACATCCGCCACATTCCATTCGATAATATTAAGATAGGAATACTTCTCGTAGAGGTCGGCATAAGGAAGCGCTTCTCCGTCCTTCGTTATAGCAGCCTTTTCCTGTGCTCCCAAGGCACGTTTATACTTCTGTACCAGCTTCGCATTACGCGGGCGGCAAGGAGCAGCCGAACCGTTTACGGTTATTACGATAGGAAGAGGGCCTTCCACTGTCTCAACACCACCATCGATATGGCGTTTTACCGTAATGCGTCCCTTTTCCTTGTCCACATTCAATATTTCCTCTGCATACGTAATTTGTGTCAAGCCTAATTTCTCGGCAACCTGCGGGCCTACTTGAGCCGTATCACCATCGATAGCCTGACGACCACCGATAATTACATCGAACTCCTTAATCTTGCGGATAGCTGTAGCCAATGCATACGAGGTAGCCAACGTATCGGCTCCGGCAAAAGCACGGTCGGTAAGCAGATAACCATTATCCGCACCACGGTATAAACCTTCTCTGATTACTTCGGCAGCACGACCCGGCCCCATTGTCAAGATTGTAATTGTAGAACCCGGATACTGGTCTTTCAAACGCAACGCTTGTTCCAAAGCATTTAAATCTTCCGGATTAAATATAGCCGGCAGAGCAGCACGGTTTACCGTTCCCTCTGCGGTCATGGCATCCTTTCCCACATTTCTGGTATCAGGTACTTGTTTTGCCAATACAACAATTTTTAAACTCATCTTTGTTTATTTTTGGTATTAGTAAATTCTTATCTACTCTCTCACGATTAGAAGCGACTTTATCTTTTCCTTCCAAAAGAAGTGTATCTTTCTCCTATCCTCACATAATCCTCTGTTTTCGGATAAGAGAGCCCCTTCTTTCCCCTTTCCACTTCTCTTTTTATATGAAAAGAAATAAAGCCGTGGCAAATTTAACCAATTGAATCTCTTATACAAAGGGAAAAATGAAAAAATTGAACTTTGTAGTCAAAGAGCCTCAAACAAAATCCTTATTTTGATGTTACACATAAGACTTAAACGTGTAAAACTTATGAAGAAGTGTTTATTCCTCCTTTTTGCAGTACCTATCTTATGCACGGCACAAATGCGTGATATCCATCCGGAAAATTCCATGCCAACCGTTTGGCCCGAAGATAGCCTGTTTCAACAACAACTTCCGGTAAGTGACATCTGGTGGAAGGTTTTTCACGACTCCACGCTCGACTCACTTATCCAAGTAGCTATAATACAAAATAATTCCGCCATTAAAGCCATTAATCAAATGGAGATGGCACGTCTCAACTGGCGGATACAACAAGGAAAATTCTTCCCCAACCTTTCGCTGGGTGGCGGATGGAACAGACAGAAAAGTAGCGGCACTACTACCGGTGAACCCCAATCATGGGCAGGATACTGGGATGCCGCCATATCTATGAACTGGGAAATAGATGTGTTCGGAAGCATCCGTTTAAGAGCAGAAGCACAAAAAGAAAATTTCATGGTCTCCCAAGAAGAATATAACGCCACGATGATTTCTCTGTGTGCACAAGTAGCTATCGCTTATTTTAATTTGAGGCAATACCAACAAGAATTAGAAGTATTGCAACGTAACAGCGCCTCGCAAAAACAGGTTGTAAATATCACTGAAGTTCGCTACCAGACAGGACTGGCCTCTAAATTGGATGTTGCCCAAGCCAAATCGGTATATTACAACACACTGGCTTCCATCCCTTCCGTTGAAGCCGGAATCATTCAATACATCAACAGTTTAGCTGTACTGATAGGGGTGTACCCGAATGAGATACGAAGCATGCTTTCAACTCCCAAACCGCTACCAGACTATGTAGAGGCAGTCGGCATAGGTTTACCGGCCAATTTGCTACGACGCCGTCCCGACATCAGGTCCGCCGAACGGAGTATCCGTGCCCAAGCCGCTTCTTTAGGGGCTTCGAAAGCAGACTTGTTACCTAAATTCAGCCTAAACGGTTCCATTGGTTATGCAGCTCACGAGACAAGAGAGTTAACGAAAAGAAAAAGCATGACCTGGCAACTAGCGCCCAGCATGACTTGGACTTTCTTTAGCGGAGGACAACTTTATAACGCCAGCCGATTGGCCCGTGTACAATTGGACGAAGCTATCAATCAATATAATCAAACCGTATTAACTGCCGTACAGGAGGTGGACGATGCGATGTCTGCTTACTCCAACTCCATCAAACAGGCGGTTGCTTTAAGAGAGGTAATTTACCAAGGGCGCGAGACTCTGAAATTATCGCTCGAACTGTACAAACAAGGATTATCTCCGTTTCAGAATGTGTTGGATGCCCAGCGTTCATTACTTTCTTACGAAAATTCCATGGTACAGGCCAAAGGTTATTCACTTATATGCTTGGTCAGGATGTATCAGGCTCTGGGAGGCGGATGGTGCTTTTAAAAAGTCCCGTTACTCGAGACAAGCAAAATCTGCGAAACTTGAATAACTATTTTAACTACTAAACTAAAATATAAGACCCAATATGAAAAAGCTATTTCTACTGACGCTCCTCACAGGATTCCTACTGACAGGATGCGGTAACAAGAAACAAGGAACGCAGGCTTTATCGGAGGCTCTTCCGATTGAAGTAGCCCGCCCCATAGTGAAAGACGTAACTCTAACCAAAGACTATCCGGGCTATCTGGATGCCGATGCTACCATCGCTTTGGTAGGCAGGGTAAACGGCACACTGCAAGCTAATTTGTTTAATCCGGGCGAACGGGTAAAGAAAGGTCAGTTACTCTTTATTATTGAGCCCACCACTTACGAAGACGCCGTAGCACAAGCAGAAGCGTCTTTGAAAACCGCAGAGGCCTCGCTCGATTATGCCCGCAACAATTATGAACGGATGAAAGAAGCTATTAAAAGCGATGCGGTCAGCCGCATTCAGTTTTTGCAAGCAGAATCAAATGTAAAAGAAAGCGAAGCTGCCGTCAGTAATGCTCAGGCAGCGTTGCGAACCGCGCGTACCAATCTGGCATATTGTTATGTTAAATCACCCAGCGACGGACAAATCAGCCTAGCTGTATACTCTGTGGGAACTTATATTGCCGGAGCCGTATCGCCTGTAACTTTGGCAACCGTATACAAAGACGACAAAATGTATTCTTACTTTAACGTAGCGGACAATCAATGGCTGGCACAAAATCTTTCCGAAAAGCTTCTAAAGCCCAACCCGAAGGAAAGTTATTATGTAACCGTCCGTCTGGGAACCGATGGCAAACAAACGTGGAGAGCCAAGCTAGATTATTTATCGCCAAACATTACTCTCTCTACCGGAACATTGAAACTCCGTGCCGAACTGGACAATCCTAACGGTTTATTAAAAACAGGTTCATACATCAGCGTTACTTTGCCTTATGGAGAAGCCAAAAATGCCGTACTGGTAGACGATGCTTCTATCGGTACCGACCAATTGGGTAAATATCTATATGTTGTAAACGACTCCAATATTGTGAATTATCGTCCTATAGAGGTAGGACAACTGATCGACGACACCTTACGGTTAGTGACCAAAGGGCTTGCACCCAATGAACGATATGTAACGGAAGCATTGTTGAAAGTACGGAATGGGATGCCGATTCGGCCGATTATGAAAGAAAGAAGGTAGGAAATAAAGAAAGCAAAAGAGGTAAAAGATATAAAAAGCGACAAAGGAAGCAAAGAAGATAAAGGAAGTAACGAGTAGATATCAACCGATAAACCGGCTCGATAGATAAAGAATAATAGTTTTTACGATCATTCCTCATTCAACTCCTAAGCGAAACAATAACTCCTTTGACTCCTGACGAAAACAATAACTTCTTTAACTTCCGAGCAAAACACTAGCTTCTCGATACTTTAATAAATTACAAACTCTCAAAAAATAAATAGCTTATGTTTTCCAAATTCTTCATAGAACGTCCCATTTTCGCCACAGTGGTCTCGCTACTCCTTATCGTAGCGGGATTGGTGACTTTAAACATACTGCCTATTGCGCAATATCCCGAAATCACTCCGCCTACCGTACAAGTGAGCGCCGTATACCCCGGGGCAAATGCACAAACCATTGCGCAAACCGTAGGTATCCCCATCGAACAACAAGTGAACGGAGTAGAAGGCATGATGTATATGAGTTCCAACTCATCCGCTTCGGGTGCTTACTCCTTAACGGTAACATTCGAAGTAGGAACTGATATCGACATGGCTACCGTCATGGTGCAAAACCGTGTAAACGCTGTAATGGCCAGTCTGCCGGAAGCGGTAAAACAACAAGGAGTGACGGTGCAAAAGCAATCATCAAACATCGTTATGTTCCTCACCCTTACCGGAGATTCCATATACGACGGACTCTATCTATCCAACTTTGCCCAACTGAATCTGTCCGATCAGCTTAGTCGTGTTCCAGGTGTAGGTGCTGTTAACGTAATGGGTGCCGGAGACTATTCCATGCGAATCTGGCTCGACCCCGAAACCATGCGTATCCGTAATCTTACCCCACAAGAAATATACGCCGCCATCTCGCAACAAAACATGCAAGTATCGGCCGGTTACGTGGGGCAACCTACCGGTAAAAGCGCCGATAACTCTTTCCAATACTCTTTAGATGTGCAAGGGCGTCTGAAGACTCCCGAAGAGTTCGGTAACATCGTATTGCGTACCGAAAGCGGCGGCCAGCTGCTCCGGTTAAAAGATGTAGCTCGCATCGATTTGGGAAGTGCTTCTTACGAAAGCGTCTCACGCTTACAAGGAAAAGAAGCGGCCGCTATAGCTATATACCAATTGCCCGGTTCCAACTCACTCGATGTATCCAAAGGAGTACGACAACGCATGAAAGAGCTGTCCGAAAGTTTCCCCTCCGGCGTGCAATATCACGTTACTCTGGATACCACCGATGTAGTACATAGTTCTATCAACGAAGTGCTAAGGACCTTCATCGAAGCCACTCTTCTGGTGATTCTCGTCATCTTTCTCTTCTTGCAAAACTGGCGCGCAGTACTCATCCCTTGTATCACCATTCCGGTATCCCTTATCGGTACACTGGCTGTTATGGCCATACTAAACTTCTCCATCAATACGCTTACCTTATTCGGACTGATTCTAGCCATAGCCATCGTTGTGGACGATGCCATTGTTGTAGTGGAAAACGCCACACGTCTGCTCGATACAGGCAAATATGAACCGAAAGAAGCAGTGGAAAAAGCAATGGACGAAATCATCGGCCCGATCATCGGCGTAGTATTAGTGCTATTGGCAGTATTCATTCCTACCACTTTAATCAGCGGCATCTCAGGACAACTATACAAACAGTTTGCTTTAACTATCGCCGCCTCTACGGTATTAAGCGGTTTCAACTCTCTGACATTGACTCCCGCATTGTGTGCGCTGTTTCTGAAACCCACTCCTGAGAAGAAGTCAAAAATATTCGTCTGGTTCGACAAATTTTATAATTCCATACAAAGAACCTACGACAAAGTAGTGGGAAAATTATTAATCCATCCGGTGTGGGCTATGCTTTCGTACGCCGCTATCACCGTGCTGGCCATTTTTCTGTTTATGAGAGAGCCATCCACTTTCATTCCAGCCGAGGACGACGGCTATTTCATTGTGGCAATACAACTTCCTCCTGCGGCTTCCCTGGAACGAACCGAGAATGTAGGGCTCCAAGTGGATGCCATATTGAACAGTTATCCCGAAGTAAAAACCTACATGGGAATAAGTGGTTTCGGCATTATGAGCGGAGGAGCACAAAGCAATAGCGGAACCTACTTCGTTGTCCTGAAGGATTGGAAAGAGCGCAAAGGCAAGGAGCATTCGGCACAGGCTATAGTGGACCGCTTCAACCAAGAGGCATATGTCCGCATACAGCAAGCACAGGCTTTTGCTCTGGTTCCTCCTGCTATCCCCGGGCTAGGCAACACAGGCGGATTGCAGCTAGAGTTGGAAGACCGCCGTTCGTTGGGCACCGAAGAATTGCAGAAAGCCGTAGAAACCCTTTTGGCCTCTTACCGAGAAGAGCCTTCCATATCAGGGCTCACCAGCTCATACGAAGCCGATGTTCCACAATATTTCCTTAATATCGACCGAAACAAAGTGCAAGTAATGGGACTTAACCTCAGTGATGTGTTTTCCACACTAGCTTACTATATGGGACAAGCTTATGTCAACGATTTCGTAGAATTCGGACGTATTTACCAAGTAAAACTTTCTGCCGGAGAGCAATCGCAAAAGCAAATCAGCGATGTGCTAAGACTAAGTGTCACCAATAACCAAGGTGATATGGTTCCATTCAGTAGTTTCGTACAATTGGAAGAACGGTTGGGCATGGACCAGATTAGTCGATACAATATGTATAATGCCGCCGCTATCACCTGCAATGTGGCACCCGGTTATAGTTCCGGACAAGCTATCGAAGGCATGTCAAGTTTGATAAAGAACAAATTAGGTAATGAATTCGGTTACGAATGGACGTCCGTAGCTTATCAAGAAGTCAACGCAGGAAGTTCCACTACCTTTATCCTCCTTATTGCCCTGCTGGTAGCCTACCTAGTACTTGCCGCCCAATACGAAAGTTGGACAAGCCCTATTGCCGCCGTCATGGGATTACCGGTTGCATTACTCGGCGCAGTGCTCGGTTGCTGGATAATGGGCATCCCTATCAGTATTTACACTCAAATCGGAATTGTGCTGTTAATAGCCCTTAGTGCCAAAAACGGTATTTTGATTGTGGAATTCGCCCGTGATTATCGCAAAGAAGGCAATTCCATACGTGATAGCGCATTCGAAGCCGGACACGTCCGTCTGCGTCCTATCTTAATGACATCTTTCGCATTTGTATTAGGAGTGATGCCGTTGCTTTTTGCCACTGGTGCCGGAGCCGGAAGCCGTGTTTCATTAGGAGCCGCCGTAGTATTCGGTATGGCTCTCAACACTCTATTGGCAACTGTTTACATTCCGAACTGGTACGAAGTAATGCAGAATCTTCAGGAGAGATATCTCTCAAAGAAGAAACTACCTCAAAAAATAGAACCTATAAAGTAAAATGCAAATGAGAATGAAAAGCATCCGATTTCAACTTTTAAAGAAATCTACTTTTTAGTAAATAGCTAACATCCTCTCCTCATATTATTGAATAAGCCATTTCCAAACTCAATATAGAGTAAAGAAATGGCTTTTCATATGTCTTAGTTATAATTTATAACTCTGTAGAACAGACTTTTATTCAGGCACACCTTTATTTTATTCAAAACAAGTGCAGCATCTAATACATGAATAAGGCGAACTAAAGGAGTATTTCCTCGTAACTAAACGCAGCTATTATAGAATAAAATGTACAGCGTCAGTTAAGAAGATCTACTGCATCAAGTAAAAAGATGTACCATAAAAGGAAGAAATAAGATATATGTATATTATTCATAAAGAAAAGCTCAAAAGCCATAGTGAAATATATAAATATACAAAATAAATGATTTCCAAATAAATAAAAGAGGTCGTGCCCTTCATATAGTTGGGTACGACCTCTCCGTATTACTTATTAGTTACTTTATCAAGTAACTGATATCCGGATTCTTTCAATCAGATTTTCTATTAATAACCGTTCGTTCCGTATTGGTCTGCATTCTCAATCTGATTCAAGAAATCATAAGAAATAGGACGTAACATATTTTTTTCGCTGAAAGATTTTGCAGCACGAGGATTACCTTTTTGCAATTGGTTTTTGAATACATTATAACCATGCCGTTTTAACAATGCCCAACGATTAAACTCACCAATCAATTCACGGGCATACTCATCTAAAACCACTTGCTCATTAGCAGTAGTAAGTTTCATATGAGCTTCATAATCTGCTGCATTACGGCAAGCACGCTTACGAAGATAATTTAACCAAGTTGCAGCCTGTCCTTCATTTCCTAACATAGCATTCGCTTCCGCAGCAATCAAATACACTTCGGCCATACGCATAATAAATACATCACCATTCTTTCTCTGCAAATTATTTTTAGCTGCGCCATTCGAAACTGTTCCGCCAAAAGCACCGTCAAAATTCCAGTTCAGCTTAATAAGTCCTGGCCACAACTGATGGGTAGACGTACCATCAAACGAAGTCTCTTTATACTTGCCTTCGCTGTCAAACAAATCATCAATGTTAACACATACACAACGATATTCTGCCTTTTCTGCAGCTGACAATGGTTCTTTTGACAGATAAATGGCAATACGGTCTTCATCTTTTTGCAACGGATAAGGAATAACATAAAGATTTTTCGGTTCCTGCAAATCAGCTATATTTCCTGTATGATCACTATTCTTAGGCCACATCTTTCCCGGATATTGTCCCCATGTACCCGCTATATAATTATAGTCTGCATAAGGATAGATATATTGACCTACATACTGAGCACCAATACCATATTTATCACACATTTCCTGAGTAATTTTCACTCTTAATTTATCATAAGTAGTCCAACCTGCCTGAACACCAGATTCATTACCAAAAGCACACATAAACGTATTTTCCCAACGTTTGTCGTAATCTGCATTAAATAAATCTATCACATATTTTGATGGTGCCAAGATATTATTATTCACACGTCCTAAGAAATAATTGGCATTATCTTTTGTCAAATAAACATCATTTAATTTATAAGGATTACAGAACAAATAAGTAAAGATATTGGAACACGCTAAATTTGCAGAAGGTGACATTGTTGTACTTGGACCTGCAGCAATAAACAATGCCTCTTTATTATTCTTATTATTTGCCGAAGCCCAAACGTCTTCTACATCCTCATATAAATAAGCTCCATAAGTAGAAGCATTGTTAATCAAATCTTCTGCCACTTCTTTTGCTCGTTGCCAATAAGACACGCCATTTTCAGTTAATCCTTCCCCTGCACCCTGTGCATATACACGAGCTAACAAGCCAAGAGCTGTCTTTTTCGTCACACGAGCATAATCGCCGTTATAAGGTTCTTTGCCAAGATATTGGGAAGCCAGTGTCAAATCCGTCACCATCTGTCCGTAAAGGGCTTCATAACTACTGCGTTCTGGTCTTAACACAGCTCCATCCTGAGAACTGTTCAGAATCAAAGAGATTTCTCCGTAGTTAGATACCAACAAATAATAGTAATAAGCACGCAAACAACGGGCTTCTCCTTCAAGAATCCGAACATCCGTAGCATTGCCCCCTTCTACTCCACTTGCCACTTCAATAACAGAATTGCATGTATTGATTAATGAATAAGCTTGTTTAAAGAGCTTATTTGTATAATTCGTATTAGTGGTCAATCCTTCGTAATGAAACACTTCCGATCCCCATGTCTTATTATTAGCAGTTTGCCATAAATCCGTGCCTCCTTCTGCTACAGCAAAATAATCAATAGCAGAGAAAAGTTGTCCATACAATGGTTCATAGCAATAAGTTACCATACCTGACCAATAGGAGAAGTTCTTTGTTTGATCGCCTCCTGTACCTGCGCCCGGATTGTATTCGTCCAAACTACAAGCATTCAGCATTAAAGTAGCACCAAATAACCACGCTACTTTACTTAATATATTTTTTTTCATTTTATAATCTCAATTAATAGTTTATATAAAATTAGAATGACAAGTTCACACCAAATACCATCTGTTTTGTTAACGGATAGTTCAAACTACCATTCATTTCCGGATCATAATCTTTCAATAAATCACTTTTTGCCCATACAAACGGATTGGTAATAGTTGCATAGAAACGACATTTACTAATACCTGCTTTTTGCAATAAGTTTTTCGGCAAAGTGTATCCCAATGTAATATTTTTTATCTTAATGAACGAACCGTCCACATACTGTAATGCATAATAGCCTGTATAAGAAGTAATACTTCTATTTGCATTGATTGCTGGGAAATCATTTGACGGATTATTTTCTGTCCAATAATTAAAATACTCAGGGAAATTAGCTTTTCCGGTCGGATCGTAAGAACCTAACATTCCATATTTAATCATTTGTCCCCATCTTACATATGCAAAGACACTCAAATCAAAATTCTTATAATTAAAGGTATTTTGGAATCCAAGTGTCCAATCAGGAGAATTATGACCTAAAATTTGGTAATCCTTATCGCTATAAGAATATGGTTTTTCAACATTATAATACACCTTTTCCCCGGTTTCTTCATCTATTTTATAGAATACACCATCCGATTCTTTATATAATCCCGGAACATTAATTTTCAAATCACCCGGTTCTTTGCCAAATACAGCAGCATCGGCCTCTTCGCCTTTTTGCCACACACCGTCTAACTTATAATTGTAGTAAGAATTAACAGCTTCCCCGATAGATAAGGCATAATCACCATTTGCTATATTATTAGCAACACCATCCGTTAAAGAAACAATCTTTTCTTTATTATAGTTGAATGTAATTGTAGAGTTCCACTTGAAATCTCTCGTATCTATATTGCGGGTATTCACTGCCAACTCAAAACCACGATTCTTTGTTTCACAAATATTCATGTTCATTTCATACTGTGTGCTTGCATTGTAACCGCCATTTACAATAGGAAGCTTACGACTCCAAATAACACCCTTAGTGGTAGTCATGTAATAATCGGCTGTTACATCGATACGGTTATTCAAGAACGCAGCATCAACACCAATATTCGTATTGTATGATTTCTCCCATCCTAACAGACGGTTCGTATAATTCTTGGAGAAGCGATAAATATTTGCATTTGAGCCACTAAATGACATCGTTGAATATTCCAAATTAGACGCCGTAGTATAGGGATCGATTGAAGCCGTACCCGTTACACCGTAACCTAAACGAATCTTTAAGTTATCTATCCAATCTCTTGTACCTTCCATAAACTTCTCTTCGGAAATTCTCCAACCTGCCGATACTGCAGGGAATGTATCCCAACGGTTTCCGTCAGCCAAACGAGAAGAACCATCATGACGAACAGATGCAGAGAAGAGATATTTGCCCTTATAAGAATAGCTTAAACGACCAATCAAACCAAATCCTTTTGACATTTCATACTTAGAAGAGCCTGTAAAAAATTCAGGGTTCAATCCCATGTGATGCCATAAATAAGCATTATCTTTTATATTGGTTTCTTGTTGCAATGTTTCATCATTTTGATTATGATTCCAAGAAGTAACCCCTGTCACTGTGAAATCATGATCGTTGGCAATCTGGAAATTGTAAGTAATCACATTCTCCCATTTGTAATTGTAGTTACGTGTTTGCTTAATGGAAGCATATACGTTAGAAGAAGTCTCTCCACTCTCATTTCCTCCGCCATTGTAATATTGGTAAGAACCGAGACCTTCAAAATGATTGGTGCGAGAATAATTTAATGTGGCACCTATACGGGAAAGAATTGTCAGACCTTTTAGAGGTTTCAATTCAATATACGGATTGAAATATAATTTAAAGTTTTGGTTATTATCTCTATAATTACTCTTGTCATTTAACAATAAATTCACTTGAGTGTCAAACGGAGAAGGGTTAACATTAAGATTACCCTCTTCATCATAAATAGTACCAAGCGGATTACTAGTCAATGCATTGTCTAATTTCGCATAGGCTTTATTCTGATAAACATAAGACATTTGGGCATTCACACCTAAACTTAACCAATCTTTTACCTTATGGTCAATACGCATATTAGAAGAGTATACCTTGTAGTCATCATTTTCGTACTGTCCGTTTTCATCCGAGAAGTTCAACGAGAAATAAGCTTTGGTTTTCTCTGTACCTCCGGAAACAGAGATACTGTAGTTCTGAGTGATTCCGGTTTTCAACAATTCATCAGCCCAGTCGATGTACTGCCCTTTCTGATGCATGGCATAAGATCCGTCACCCAATGCCAAGTCAAATAATGCCGAATCATCACCTGTATTACCGGCGGCACGCTGTGCAGCTACCACACCCTGCAAATAACTTTCTCCACTACGCATTTTTGGAGTGGTTGACCAACCGTTTATACCTAAATACGCATTGAAGTCAACTGTCGTTTTACCTTCTTTACCGCTCTTTGTAGTAATAATTACCACACCGTTTGCACCGGCAGCACCGTATACGGCAGTAGAGGATGCATCTTTCAGCACTTCTATAGACTCAATATCATTAGGATTCAAAGTTGAATAGTCACCGGGCATACCGTCGATAATAAAAGTCGGATCACCTTTTGCGGTAAACGAACGAGTACCACGTAACTGCATTTTTACTCCTGAACCGGCTTGTCCGGACTCCTTTGTGATATCCAAACCGGCAACACGTCCTTGCAACGCTTGCATTGGATTGGCACCCGGATTTAAAGTAATATCTTCGCTTTTCACAGATACAACAGAGCCCGTTAAATCACGTTTCTTCATTGTACCGTAACCGATAACCACCACCTCGTCAAGTAATTGGTTATCCGGTTTCAGTTTAATGTTCAACGGACCATTTCCAATGGCCATTTCTTGAGTCTTGTAACCGATGTAAGAGATTACCAGCGTTTTTGCCGATGCTGGAACATTGAGAGAGAAATTACCGTCGAAATCGGTAATTGTACCTGTAGTAGTACCTTTTACTACTACCGAAACACCAATCATGGGTTCGCCATTTTCATCGAGGATTGAACCTTTTACTGTCTTTTGCTGTTGTACGGATTGAGTGTCCTGTACTGAGTTCGCCGCAAAAGAAACAATTGGAGAAGATAGGCTAAAAAATGCCATTAAGCCCAATACAACAGGAGCAGTATGTAATACATTACCCCCCCACGCCTTTTGAAAAGACGCAATTAGCTTGATCTTTTTTCATTTTTCGGGTTAACAAATTGTTATTAATAAGTATAGTCGCTTTATTTCAACGCGGCAAAACTATGTAAAAAACTTAAATCTTAAAACTTTTTTCCGTTTAATTTGTTTATATAAGCCAAAAAAAGTGCGTTTTTGACTGTTTTAAGTCTAAAACGCACCTTAATGAAGCCTATTTTAACAGGTTATTTTAACCTTATGTAAGGAAGTGATTTATTTTATAAAACACTTGTTATTTGAATAAATCACCTTATTATACCCGATAGCACTGGGTAATTTATTCCTCAGCATAAAGGGCATAAACGCTGTCAGACGCACTTTTAGGCATCCACCATGAATTACTTACCGAATACGTTGTAACCAATATGCTCCCACCTTATCAACTTTCAATGTATATATATCTGACATCTTGTGCTTCTTTGACAGTATAATTAATTCACCACTTTGGGGATGAATATATTTAACGGAATAAATACCGGCAGGTAAGGATATTTTTATTTCTTGTTTCTTATGGGCATATACAACAGCTCCGTTCTTGCCGGAGAGCATCTGGTAATCAGTATTATCTATGGTTACCGGAACCATTCCCGGTATGGCTTTGAGAAAGGCTTCGTCCGAGACATTTATCACCGGGCAAGAGCCTCCGGCCATCAACACCGCCCAACCGAAATCGGCATAGTTTTGAGCATAATACAAAACAGCTTTATCCGGATATTTAGAACGATATTCGCTTACTGCCTTGTAAACAGCGTCATAACTCAACACTCCGACCGGAACCTGACGGGCATGTTGGCGAGGAGACATATTCTTTCCGCCTTCAGGGGCATAAAGAGTACCGTCATCACGATAATGCCAAAAACGGATATCGATGAAATCGACCAATGCCGCACGTTTCGGATCGTTCAAAATGGCATCCTGCACATCTTTGGTAGTGCTTAACGCGATAAAGGGATCTTTACCGGTTTCTTGTTTCCACTCGGCAACACAGTCCAACCAGAATCGGACAAAATGCAACGGACCGGTATATTCCGCACTGATAAACTGAATCACATTCTTGTTATCGGCAAAGTTATCCAGACACCAGCGAATGTAATTGCGGTGCAAATCCCGGCGTACCAGATGGGTTACATCATAGAACATATCGGCTACGAAAACACGCTTATCTCCCGCAAAGTTTACAGGTTCAGGAAATCCGGTCCGGTTGATATTATTAACCGACCGCCAGGGACTGTCTACCCAATGGGCTCCGGCCTCGATAATATTATGCTGGAAATAGTTCTGATGAAATAGAAGTAAACCTTGCGTTTCTGCTTTGTCGGCGTATTCTTTCAGGCGTCCCCAATACCACGAATTCGGACGGGTAAGATCGTAAAGGCTCATACCTTCCCAAGCAGCACCTTGCCCGCTGCGTGCGAAAGGTTGGTCGAAGAAAGGAGCCCACACATCGCTGTTGCGGCGCCGGATGCGCTCGTGATCGTCGCGGCGGCGTTCATACCAAAGACCATAGGTATGGTTAATAATCAAGCTATGATTACGCTTCATTGAAACGAGTACCGAATCGATGCGATCGGTCGTTCCGTTCACTTCCATCCCCGGAACAAAACGGGATATATGGGGCAAAGCTTTTCGTAACGCCTGATATCCCAAATTGACTCTCCAATAACGCATCTTCTGGATGTCTCCTACTAACAAACGATGATCGGCCACCAAGCGTCCGTTTTCTATGCCGTAAGCCAATTTGGATAATGCCGGTTTCGAAATCTCCCTAAACTTGATATCGCGGATATTTTTTATCCCGTCCGAAGATACAGAAGCCGGAAATGGCGTCTGATTAATCCAGCAATCCATCGTCAGACGAGGTTCGTAGGCTTTCTTTGCCAGCTTCATAGCCTGTTCTACAGTGGGACTTGTGAGCCCATCGTCTATCATACGCGGCAAAAGGCGGGTTCGTTTCGAAACATCACGGTTCAGCCGCTCAGAAAGTTGGGTATGAAACAGACTACGCGGGCGCACATGATCATTTGTCGCACCCCATTCTCCGTTCCCATAGAATTGTCCCCAACATCCATAGGCATAATTACGGGCATCGGTAGCGGGCGAATAACACTTTATTTCCGCCGCCGTACATTGCCAAAGCATGCTGTTGGCACTGTTCCATCCTAACCCGTTTTTATCTGCTTCCAGATTGGCAAGAACCAAATTGTGGCCGTCGATATTGACAAGGTCGAACAGCAAGCCGCATACCCAAGAGCCTGTAGAGCCGCTGAAACTTTTCGATTCTTTCGAGTCGCATTGTACAAATGCATTAGGTCCGGCAGCAGCCTGTCCGGCGGAAAAATCATTGATACCCTGCTCGGAATAGCAGCGTTGGAACAAGGTATGCTGTCCTAAAGTATAAAAGGTACGCCGCCGGAAGCCAGCCACTTCGGAAGCTGGAGCCATAGCAATACAATCTTCCACCGTTATATTAGACGCCTGATATTGCACAGCCACCGCACTTCCGGCAAACTGCCTGAAAGTAATGTTCCTCACCCAGCAATTCTCGGCATTATCTATATATACACCGGTCCACGCATGGTTTTCATCCTTCGGATATTGCCTGTCATAATCGGATATCAGGGTAAGATTCTCTACTCCGCTATCGGCAATACGACCGTTCCATATGTAACGAAGCACTTTAGAAGAGGCATTGTTTTTATCAAGCGCCATACTTAAGGGAGCATTCAAAGTAATACGATTGCCGTTCATCTCTACAATAGAACGATCCCAAAGCAAGTCGGCATCTCCGGGTTCCCACTTCAGCGAATGACGTCCGCCTCCAAAATAATCGCAACCGATGGAAGCTATCCAATCGGCTTCCGAAGGGCGGTATATCCTTATTTTATCGCCCGTTTTCAACTGTCTGGCCGTAGAAACATCCAATGTCACACTATTCACAGGTACATAGTCCGAGGTAATATCCAACGTATCGAGTACCTGCAAATCATCCATACCTTCTATATAGACCACAGACCCACGCTCGTAGCCGTGCTTCACCAACACCGTTCCGGCTTTGTCCTCTCCTCGAAGCACCACTCCCGAAGTCCGGATACGGAGAGGTTCATCGAGCCGATAAGTTCCCTTTTCGAGCAATACGGCTCCCCGGAAACCATCCGCATCAGGTTTCAAAGAAGATACATAATCAATGGCACGCTGAATGACGGGACTATTATCACCTTCGACGGGCGATACACAAACGGCTACAGGTAAATCGGGGATATCCACGTTCGAATTCCGATATCCGCAGTACGAAAAGTCCAAAACACGATTTCCTTTCGCATCGTTGGCATATTCCAACCGGCTATCTTTCAGGTTCACAGGAAATGTCTGCGCATACGCTTCCGCCAGAGCCAAGCTCACGAAGCCTAAGCAAAGTGTGTGTAAAATAACATGTTTCATTTGTAATAGTATTAGATAAATTAAGTATAAATAGCTCCATATCCGTAATACCTCATCTGCCGGGAATGAAAGGGAATGTCGCTTCTTTCCGCAACTTTCATTTTGTTAGGAATAAGAAAGTAATGCTACCTTACAGGCTAATATCTTTATCAATTTCACTTTCTTAGTTCAGCCTCTATTAAGCAAAGTTCATTCCTAGACTCACACAAGCATTCATATGACTTTAAGTTCTCAACTTGCACTTAGTAGCAACACTTATCCCTAAGTTCGTAAAAGTGTTTCCCCACTTTAGCTTCTTAACCAAGTCTATACCAAGTCACATTCAGCCCTAAACTTGTAAAAGCATCCACATGAATTTAAGTCCCCAATCCACATATAGTAGCAACCTCTATTCTTAAATTCGTAAAAGCGTTTCCACCTCTTTAGTTTCCACTGTCCGTCCAACAGATGATAACGTCTTCTAAAATCTTTAGCTTCCTCCTCTATGTTCCAACCCACGAAATTTCAGTAAATAGACTATTGAGTTACATCTCTCCAAAGAAACAAAAATTCTTTCAAAACAAGCATGGTTTCCTGCATAAAATAATGCAAGCAATATTTTATTTGGAGTGGTAAACTTAGCACTTTCGATACCTATGTTTCTACATGCAACCATACAAACAACACAATAAGCTGAGGATTAATTCGCCGACAATCGAGCTAACGGTTCCCTACATATAAACATTAGCTGCATAATGTTCGGATGCTACACTATTTACATCACGAAATAGAACTCTATTCACTTGTGAAGTAAAGTTCGTTGTAAAGTAGAACTGTCTACGTTGTGAGGTAAAGCTGTCCACGTCACGAGATAGAGCTATCTACGTCACAAAGTAGAGCTGTCCACGTCACGAGTGCACGGATAGCAAGATATTACATCTTATTAATAATTCAGTTAGCATTCTTCACATTCTCCAGCTCTAAAGAAACAGATACCATAAAAAGGATTTTAATATTCTTTTTCTGTAGCGTTCTTTCTCTTCATGAAAACCTGTAGACCTTTAAACAATCAGGATACAGAATATCATTCACAATATATTTCTTCATCTTTTTTAAAAGCAGGAAATAATTATTGACATCCAAGAGATTATTTTAAAACACAGTAACAAGAATACCCTATAAGATGCGTAGAATGGAAAAGTTTATAAACTAAGACGCTTATAGATAAAAAAAGACTATGAGCTAAATACTATATAACAATCCCCTTATTTTACCTTTTTGTTCATAAGACAAGGTTAAAATAAGGGGATTATTATATTTGAAAGGTGCATCACAATTAGATGCAAAGATAAGACGACCTTCTTCAAATAAGGTCGCTATTCTATTTGAAACAGTTAACTGACCGTATCCACATTATTACCAAGATTACGATAGTCGACTTTCTCTCTCGGATTGGTTCCGTTGAGATACTCTTCCACATTCGTATAGCCGTCTCCGTCAGAATCGAGCGCACCATCAGCCGGGTTATTCGGGTCTAAGTTATAGCGTTTTTCCCATTCATCGGGCATACCGTCACCATCGGTATCAACCGGAACTTCCGATGGCTTATAAGTCAACACCGGATAACCGCCCACTTCGGCAATATCCTTGATAATACCTGTTTCGGTCAAGGTCTTTCCGGTACGAACCATTTCTGTCACCCGCGCATCTACGGCATCCCGTTTAGGTAAGGTAGCACCTGCTTTCGCCAATACAGATTCAAATGCATCTTCGGCTGTCTGGAACGGCGCTACGGGCCATCCTTCGAACGGAGTATTCACACGGGCTAACTTTTCAGGACCACGCACTCCGCTCCAGTTATTATTTGTCACTTCCTGATTGCCGTGCATCACATTGCCGGCCACATACCATTTGCCAGGACGCTTGCCTACCTTCACATACCAATCACCTGCCGCCCAAGCGCTGCCCGGCGAATACATATCTCGCGACTCAATACGAGCAAAAACCGCACGCATATTCTCATTGGTTCCGGGCCCCGGCTTATAATAGTTGTTGATGACATTAATCAAAGATGTTTCATCACCCCCGTCCATCGTACGGTGACGCCAGTTAAAGATCACATTGTTCCGGAAATCAAACGGACCCGACATACCTATCGACGGATTGCGCGCCGTGTTGCAAGCGAATAGGTTATGATGGAATGTAGACGGATTGCCACCCCATGTTCCGCCGAAAGCATGATTGCGGGCATTCAGCGCTTCGCTCGAGATAGTCCATTGAATAGTTATATATTGAGCGGGATCTTTAATTTGAGTAGTTCCATCGAGTGAAGGACGCATATGACGGTAAAGTGAAATGTTCTCATCCATACCCCAACTTGTGGAACAGTGGTCGATAATGATATGGTGGAAAGGATTTCCGCCGATATTATCATCTCCCTGTCCGCCTACCGGCACACCGCGACGAACACGTACATGACGGACTATTACATTATAAGTATTGATATTAAGCGTACCCGCAATGCAAATACCGTCACCGGGAGCAGATTGTCCGGCAATGGTAATATCAGGATGGTTAATATTCAAATCACTTTCAGGCTTAATCGTTCCTGCAACACGGAACACCACGATACGCGGGCCTTCGGCCTCGAGCGCCGCACGCAAACTACCCGGACCACTGTCGTTGAGATTGGTTACGGCTATCACCTTTCCACCTCTTCCGCCGGAAGTGAACATTCCTGCGCCCCATGCTCCCGGAAAAGCAGGAATAACCCCTTCGGGCAATCTTGGCGGATGCGGAGGCATCTGCCCCGGTTCCGGATGATTAATACTCTGTCCGCCTTGTTGTGCATACACCGTTACGGTGGAACACAACACTGCGAACAACAATAAACTCATGCGAATCATTCGACATGCTTTTTTCATACGTTTCTTATTAGTTTATTAGAATTAAAGAATTACCGTTTTCTATTCATAGACAGAACATCTACTTTTTATTAGAGATGAAATAGGCAATAAGGTTTAATCCTGTCGGTTAAATTCATGGAATATATGCTTCATTATCATACCTTCGTGTTAGCATTACTAAAGTTAAACGACGGTAAGTAAGCGGAAATTATCCCTATACCAAACGCTGCCAGGCATGACATGTATGATACGCCCCTCACTGGTGACATTATTACAAATGTCACAAACAGATTTCTTATCCGTTCCGATTTTCGAAGAAAGATGACAAGAGACTACCTGCCTGATCTTAAATGAGCGGGTTGCTCCGAATCCAAAGAAAGGATTCTTCTGCAGATATGGAAAGATTGGACAGACTTGTGCAATGTTGTTACTTATACCTACATAATGGGATTGCTCAAGTGTATGTAACTCCATTACTTAGGCATACGTAACAGAATTACCAAAAAACGTGCGTCTCCGAGCAAAAGCCAATCGGAAACGCACGCATCTTTTCTTTAATTTAACGATTTCGAGTTGCCGCTTACACCCTTAAAGCTTACGACAGTCATCCAAAAGTTTACTTGATACGCTGCAACCAGTAAGCTCCGGCTTTCTCTGCGTTCAACGTATAAGCACCATCTACCTTCACCTTCTTTGTCAGAAGCGTCACCTGTCCGCTACGGGGCTGGATATATTTTACTTCATATACGCCGGCCGGTAACGAAAGCTCGATATTTCCTCCCTTTTGTGTATAGACCACTACACCATTCTCTCCGGACAATAGCTGATAAGCGGCATTTTCCATCACCACAGGTTTCATCTGAGGCACAGCGGCAAGAAATCCCTTATCCGCAATGTTCAATACAGGGCAGGAACCTCCTCCCATCAATACCGCCCAACCCATATCGGGATAGTTCTGCGCATATAAGGTTACCGCTTTATCAGGATATTTAGTACGGTATTCACTCACCGCCTTGTAAGCTCCTTCGTAACCCATCCGGCCGGTTTTCATTTTACGGGCATGTTGACGGGGAGCGAGGTTTTTACCGCCTACGGGCGCATACACACTCCCGTCACTGCGGTAATGCCAATAGCGAATATCAATCAAATCGACTACCTCCGCGCGCTTCGGATCGTTCAGGATAGCATCCTGTACATCTTTAGTAGTGCTCAATGCAATAATGGGATGTTTACCGGTTTCTTTCTCCCACTCGGCAATGCAATCGAGCCAGAACTCTACGAAATGTAACGGCCCCGTAAATTCTTCACTAATCAAGTGCACAACGTTGGTATTATCGGCAAAGTTATCTAAACATTGACGGATATATTGACGATGCAGAGCACGGCGAACCGGATGATTCACATCATAGAACATATCGGCTACAAAAATACGCTTGTCTCCGGCAAAATTTACCGGTTCGGGGAAACCCGTATTATTGATATTGTTTGTGGTACGCCACGGGCTATCCACCCAATGTGCACCGGCTTCAATAATATTATGCTGGAAATAGTTTTGATGGAACAAGAGCAAGCCTTCGGTTTCGGCTTTATCGGCAAACTCTTTCAAACGTCCCCAATACCAAGTGTTTGGACGAGTAAGGTCATATTTGCTCATTCCTTCCCAAGCCGTTCCCTGACCGCTACGAGCAAAAGGCTGTTCGTAGAAAGGCGCCCATACATCTCCGTCGCGGCGGCGGATACGTTCATGGTCATCGCGACGGCGATCATACCAAAGCCCGTAATTATGGTCGAGTACCAAAGAGTGGCGACGCTTCATGTTGACAATTACAGAATCGATGCGATCTGTCAGGCCTTCACCTTCCATATCGGGCACGAAACGGGTCACGTGATCAGTGGCTTTCGGCAATGCATTATACTTGATGCTTCCGCTCCACCAACGGATACTCTGACGATTACCTGTTAACAAACAGTCATCGGCTACCAAATACCCGTTCTTTATAACGTATTGTTTCTTTGGAGCCACCTTTTCAGGCATCTCCTTAAACTTGACATCGTTTATGTTCTTTACCTTTGCGGTAGAAACCGATGCGGTAAAAGGCGCTTGGTTAATCCATTTTTCCAATGTCAGAAGAGGTTTATAAGCTTCCTTGGCAAGTATCATTGCCTGCTCTACCGTAGGACTGCTGCTTGCATTGGTAGCACGAGGCATGACGCGAGACCGATCGGCAATATTCTGTTTCAACCGTTCTGCCAGTTGAGCATTGAAGAGGCTACGGGGAGATACATGATTATTCGATTCGCCCCAGATTCCGTCACCCGAGAATTGTGCCCAACATCCATAAGCATAATTCTTAGCATCTTCTGCCGGAGCATAACAATGAATCTCGGCCGCCGTACACTGCCAAAATGTACTGTTTGCCGTATTCCAGCCGGCACCATTCTTCGCTTGTCCCAGATTAGCAAAGACAAGGTCATGCCCGTCAATATTCACAATATCGAACAGCAGACCGCAAGCCCAAGCACCTATAGAACCACTGAAACCTTTCGATTCTTTCGACTCGCACTGAACAAAAGCGTTCGGACCCGGAGCGGCCATACCAGCCGCAAAGTCATTGATTCCCTCTTCCGAATAGCAACGTTGGAATAAGGTATGCTGACCTAATGTGTAGAACGTACGACGACGCATTCCGGCAATTTCAGAAACGGGATTTGTAGAAATGCAGTCTTCCACGGTTACATTCGAAGCATGATGCTGTACAATTACCGCACTTCCTGCAAACTGCTTGAAATCCACATTTCTCACCCAACAGTTTTCAGCGTTATCTATCGAGACACCCGTCCACGCATGGTTTTCATCCATCGGATATTGTTTGTCGTACTCAGAAACCATCGTCAAGTTTTCTACACCGCAATCGGCAATACGCCCCGGCCAAGTATAAAGAAACACTTTGGATTGCGCATTTGCTTCATCCAACGCCATAGATAAAGGAGCATTCAATGTAATCATATTACCGTGAATAGACTCAATGGTACGATCCCAATTCAAATCGGCATCTCCCCTTTTCCAGCCTAACGCCCCGATTCCTCCGCCAAAGACATCGCACTTTAACGACTGTATCCACTCAGCTTCCGCCGGACGATAAACCATCACTCTGTCTCCCTTTTTAAAACGGGAAGCAGAAGAAACTTGCAGCATGGTTTCATTAACCGGTACATATTTAGAAACGATATTGAAAGTATCAGTTACTTTATAATCGTTTTTTCCCTCAATATAAACTACTGCTCCACGATCATATCCCCTCTTTACCAATACGGTTCCCGTTTTGTCTGCTCCGCGCAACACGACCCCGGAAGTAGTGATATAAAGTCCGCGATCGAGGGTATACACACCTTTTTCAAGCAATACGGTACCTCGGAAACCATTCGCATCCGGCTTTAAAGATGATACATAATCGATAGCGCGTTGAATGCGCGCACTGTTATCCCCTTCTTCAGGAGAAACATAGACAGCAACAGGCACATTGGGAATGCCGACATTAGAGTTTTTATAACCACAATAAGAATAATCCAATATCCGGTTGCCTCTTGCATCCTTTTTATATTGGATATGTTCTCCCTTGGGATTTAAAGGAAAGGTTTGCGCGTTCAAGTGCGCAAACCCCAGAAGCATGAATCCCAAACTAACTGTTTTAAGATTTAAATTTCTCATCAGAATAAACTTTTACGTTTTGCCAAAGTATCATAGTTGTTCTTTACATCAGTCCAGTCGACTTTCTTAGTCGGGTCGATTCCATTGATATACTTTTCTATATTCGTATAACCGTCGCCGTTGCAATCTTTCACTGCATCTGACGGATCATTCGGATTCAAGCCATATTTAATTTCCCAAGCATCCGGCATACCGTCGCCATCCGAGTCCTTATACGATTTGCCTTTATATTCCGGCAATCCGCCTACCTGACGCGGATCGGTGATGATACCATTTTTATAGGAATCGGCCGGAAGACGACGTTTCACATACGGAGAAGAACTTGTAAATTTATCGGCATCTTTTACATAAATAGCTTTGCCTTTCTTCACAGTCTTCACTACGCGCGCATCTACCGCATCGCGTTTTGGGAAAGAAGCACCGGCATTATCTAATACAAAATCGTAGGCTTCTTTAGCATCCATAATGGTTGCATGAGGCATCGGGAAGGGCTTGTCCATACGGATATCCGCCATATGTTCTCCTACTCCTCCTTGATTGCCTATCTGTACACCGCCGGCCCAGTTGTCGTTCGTTACCTTCTCATTCCCCCAAACTACATTACCGTGTACATACGCTTTACCAAACTTATCTTTATTAGCCTTGTCTCGTCCGGATTCCAGCTTTACGATACGGTAGCGGATAGGTGCGTCCGGTTTATTGGTTTCAGTGATAGGTCCTGGTTTGAAGTTATTATTAATCAAATTCAAACGACTTGTGTTATCGCCTCCGTCTACCGAACGATTCCACCAGTTATAAGTTATATTATTAATAAAATTGAAGTCTTCATTCATACCGATGGAACAGTTACGTGATATGTTTGACGCAAACAAGTTGCGGGCAAACAAACTATTGTGTCCGCCAATGGTCGCACCAAAAGCATGATTGTATAAATCGAGCGCTTCAGAGAAGATCGAGTTCTGAATGGTAATGTTGACCGTAGGAAGCTTCTCTCCCCTGCCAGTTTTCGGATCACGATTATATACATGGCGATAAACGGACATGTTTTCATCTAATCCCCAACATGCCGAAACATGGTCTATCATAATGTTTCCCACTGCATTGCCGCCTAACGCATCATCTCGGAAAGCTACGTCCTGTGCTCCACGACGAAAACGCATATGGCGAATCACCACATCGTGCGTATCAATAAGGAACGAAGCCCCTGTTACGCATACGCCATCACCTGGAGCTGTCTGTCCGGCTATAGTTATATAAGGAGCACGTACATTAATCGGAGAATTCAGACGGATAATACCGGAAACATTGAATACAACAATGCGTGCTCCACCGGTTTCACAGGCTTCACGCAACGTTCCCGGACCTCGGTCGGCCAAAGAAGTTACTACAATCACCTTGCCACCCCGTCCTCCGGGTGTATAAGCGCCACCTCCTTCGGCACCGGGGAAAGCAGGAATATTGACTTTAATCAAGTCCTCCGGCTTGGAAGCCCACGGCCGATACGGACGACCGTTTTCTTTTTCTTCCTTCTGTACAATAGGATAGGCTTTTTCCCAAGCCATATCCGATAGTCTGTCAATCTCAGCTTCCTGACGAGCCGCACGCGCTTTCACTGAATCGGGAATAGTCGGATACTGTGCAGCCAACGGCAATACACAGACCGATAAAATCATCATTGATACTAATTTTTTCATTTCTTTCTAATATTAGAGTTACTCTTTATTATTGATTCACGTTATATAAATTACACTCATTAAAAGGTGAAAGGAGAGGTCATTTTACTCTTACCAAAAGTTAGAAGAACTCGCCGCCTTATTTAGAAATTATCACTTCGTTTCGCTCTAGGAATTACAACTAGTGTGTAATGTAAACGCCCCAACAAAAGCATTTTTCTTTAACGGTAATTTCCGTCGGGGGAGTGCAACCTTTCCTGTATAAACAGTTAGCAAAACCATTGGCTTTAACTCCCAAGCCGGCTATCAGGATAATAACTCTACCAATTCCTTTACCTCTTCCAAATTTTCCGGTTAAAAGACCTCAGCAATTTATTGTATTCCAAATTCCTGTTGTTGCTTATCTACTTCTTCCAATAATTTGCGTTTTTCATCTTCCGACAACTGGGTAGAAGTCGCTTTCTTCGAAACGGGAACGACCTGCGCCGGACGATTTTCATCTATATAGCAGAAAGGTAATTTTGCCGGAACGCTTTCAAATTCAATCTCAGCAGGCGTCGGCGCATGAGTCCCTTCAAACTGTACACGGGCTTTCACTTTAATCTTCCCCGCTTTCTTAGTAGAACGAATCAATACTGGAGCTGATCCCCACTCTACTGGGCGAGGATTGGCATATATAGAACCGTCACCTATTATTTCTCCTTCTCCTTCTACTGTAAAGACTATATTTTCTTTAGCCAAACGGCGCACGTTACCACTATCATCCGTAACCTCAGCGACTACGACTATAAAGTCCGAACCATCCGCTACCAACGGCTTATTTTGCCAATCAACATATAAACGAAGTTTTGTAGAGCGACGAGAAGGCATCTTCTTCATCGTACAAACTACTTTACCGTCTACGATACCTTCGGCCAGCATATTTACTTTCTGCCAGTTCTTTTGTGTATAGCTGTAACCACGGGCTTCCCAAAAATCCCAAACATCTTCGAAAACCACCGGTGCGTTTGGCATACCTCCTTTACGATGGACTACCGGTTTTGTCCAAGATTTTGTTCCGTCATAGACTGACAGACGCACCGAATCACAATTGCTGAATACAACGACATCTTTATCCGAGAACTGTGTCATCTCGTGCATAATATATACCATCGGGCCGCTTTCTGCCAATGGATGATTCAAGTCAGAAGCCGTCTGACTGCGAAACATATAATAAGCATATTTCGGTTGGCGGAAACAGTCGAACAAACCACCCCAATACGGGTCGGGATGATACCCCCGCTGATGGTCGAACGGATGCCATTGCGTACCGCCGATAAACTTACCGGTAGTACGGTACAATCCATCATAGGTTTTAGCCAATGATAAAGCCTGAACCTTCATCGGACGCTCTCCCCAGCTGCGCGAAGCACGGTTGTCATTATTATGGGCGTACCAATCGTCCACATTTTCACCGAACTCACGAGTAAAAATACATTGTTCCGGCGCATCGGCTTTTTCGTCATCACCCGGCCAGCCATATACTACATCGTAGTTTTCTTTTACTCCTGCCGAATGGACATCCGCCGCTGCAACAGGGCGTCCGGGATAAGGATATTCGTCTTTAGTTATCTGCAACGCTTCCAAAGCAAAATCCTCTGGATAGCGGGTTTCATTCAATATAGGTTCCCACATCAACACGGAAGGATGATTCCGGTCGCGACGGATAATATCACGCGTATTCTGATGTACCCGTTCCGCAAACTCCGGATTTTTATTCCAGAACTGCCACCCCGGGGTAGCCACAATAACAAACAGTCCGAGTTCGTCGCAAGCATCCATAAAAGAAGGATCCTGCGGATAGTGAGCCACACGGATAATACGACACCCTGCATCACGCAAACGCTTTGCGTCACGCCATTGTTGAGAATTAGGCACTGCATTCCCTACATAAGCAAAGTCTTGATGGCGATTAGCACCAACCAACTGACCGAAAGGCTTCCCATTCAACCAGAATCCATCTTTTCCTTTGAATTCAAATTTACGAATTCCAATACGCGTGATTCCTCCGTCACAAACCTTGCGACCTTCCTTTACACGGGATTCCACTCTATATAAATAAGGAGTATCGGGAGACCATAATTGAGGATTCTTTACCACGATACGTTGGTTCGCCGTTTTTGTTTCGCCGGGAGCAACGGAAAGTCTCTCCGACACCTTCTTTATTAACAACCCCTTTGCATCTGTAAGGGTGGTTTCTACGATAATACTTTTTGCCTGCTTACCGCTATTCTTTACATCGGTATTCACAAAGACTTCTGCACTTCTGTCCGAAATATTATCAAAATGAACAAATACGCCGCCTCCGGCTACCTTTCCGGCTTCCACTGCATCGGTAATGGCAACAGAAGATTTGGCAATCATCCATACATCCCGATAAATGCCGCCATGATAAGCGAAATCCAATGTATATTGTGTCTTACCGGGAGGAAAGCTCTTATCGTCACTGTTATCTGCCATCACCGCTACCAGGCAAGAATCGCCCGCCTGCACACCTGCTTCGGTCAACGATACAGTTATAGGCAAATAACCACCCAAATGTTCTTTTACTAATTTACCGTTCACATAGAACTTCTGTTTGCCCATGATAGCTTCAAAATGAAGCACCAGTTCTTTACCTGCTGTTTCTTTCGGAGCTACAAAATGTTTGCGATACCAGGCTATACCTTGATAGTTACGACACCCGCTATCTTCTGCCGGCATCAGTTCAACCGTATGAGGAGTAGAAACCACCGCCCATGAAGAGTCGTCGAAATTTAAAGCGCCAGCGTTCGCTACATCTCCTTTATGAAAGCGCCATCCGGGATTAAAATCATATACATGGCGTCCGCTCTCCTGCAAAGGGATAAAACCGGCCACCGAAATCTCTTGACGTGAGTACTCTTCCGCAGTCATAAAACTCGGAAACAATAACAAAATCAGGATAGATAAAATGTTCTTCATACTATAATATTGGTATATACTTTTATATTCTTATTCAATTAGGCAGGTTCTCCTTATTTCTTTTTTTATTCCTTCCATTCGGGATTCACCACCACATCTTTCTTACGTTCTGCTGGAGTAACTTTTAACTTCACTACTTTACCATCTTTCAATTCGGCTTCCACAATCGTCTGCCGAGGAGCGTGGAGTTTGAAATTCACATTCCATTCTTTAGGCCATGCCGGAAATAACAGAATCCGATCGCCACTTGTCTGCATCAACATCTCCTGTAAACCTATCATACCGCTACCACCCCAATTGTGGTCGGGCGTCCAGTCGAAACCAGGTCCCCAAAAAGCCGGAAAACGATGCGGTCCATCAGAAAGTTTTTCCTTATTCAAACGGACAGCTTCATCAGTCAAACCCAAACAGGCAGCCCATATATTATCTTGTTTCCATCCTTTGGAAGAGCGAAACTTCAAGGCATCCGGATCATTATAATAAGTATTCAGCGCAACTTCTAACTTTTTCTTGTTCTCATCCGCCACACTATAGATGCGCCAGGGAAATACAGGATAAAGCTGGGGAGTTTCCACATTGTTAATACGCTCCCAAGTCTTGGCAGGTGCTATCATTTCCCTACCATTTAAGGTGCGAAAAGGAATTTCCGGTATACGCGCCAACATCTGTTTCCATTTCAACGTAACGGTATCTACATTTACCGACTGTATATCTCCGCTACATTTAACAGTAGCAGTAGCCTCTTCCTTCATTTCTATATACGTTTTCAGTACAGTCTGCAAGGCGGCAATCGTAGAAGAAGCGTTATTAGCCATCTTATACGTTTCACATCCTGAACCGGGAAATAAAATCAACTTCCCATCGCCATCAAGTTTCTTAGCGCCACGACGGGAAGCCAAGTATTGATAGTGTTCATCGAAAAAAGTCAAAGCACTTTCTATCAACGGCACATACCGAGCAATATCTTTTCCAGCATAACGGCGGGGTTCCAATATCATCTGGCAAAATTCCAGTACCGTATCCCACTCATATTCCAACCAAGCATTATATTCCACTCCTTTGTCGAACCATTCGGGTCGTTTACTACCATACTCCACCATGTTAGGCAAACCAAACAACTCTATTTGTTCGGAAAAACATCCTCCTGCATGGTTCCAATAAAAGCGACTACGAAGTTCTGCATTTTTCAACATCCGATTATAAAATTCAAACTGCGAAGGCATCATATCGAAATCTCCGCTCTTAAGCATAGGCCAATAAACCAAACGTTGGTTTTGTGCAGTCATCGTTCCTCCACCCCAGTTACGATAATCCGGAGTGAAAGTTTGATTCTCATCCACATAAACAGGATCAAAAGTAAACAACCCCCCGTTGAATTTGGTGGGTTCGGTGCCATAAGCGTTACAACCAAGCATATAACGGAACAAGGTGTAATTACGGGTTAAAGATGAAGGTTCCCCCTCCGCCGTAATAAAACTCCGCTGCCAGAAAGCATTCCACCAGTCACGCGATTTCTTCTTGTCTGTCTCTGTCCGGACAGAAGACTCCGTACGAGACAAACCAGCCTTCCACTGTTGTACATCCGGAGTTTGTTCCGTATGAAGCGCTATCATTATATGATGTTTCTTAGCAGGCTTAGATGAACGGAAATTCCACGAGCGATAGTCCGTTCCGGCATACTCTCCTTGCGAAGTACCGACATACTCCAGACGATCACCCCACATTCGTCCGCCAAATATCAAATTAGCCAAAGGATTCCACAATTGTTCTTTTACAGCATCCATC